>JACCDK011266415.1_pt1 | contig 37028 bp, 33 predicted proteins | sample 7445871 | NCBI WGS metagenome assembly JACCDK01 (sample SAMN15323436, study PRJNA562643) | freshwater metagenome | isolation source: river surface water | place: USA:Blue River Watershed | collected 2017-08-15 | reverse complement strand
TAACTTATTAGTTTGAATATCCTTTAAAACTTCCTGAGCACTTTTATTCATTTACTGATGGCATTATAAAATATGAAAGGCCAAATTTATAGATTTTACAAATTATTTGCATTATTATTCCTAATTTTGAAATTAAAAATCAATTAATGAAGATATTAAATAACACCGTCGTTTTTATCAGTTACGAATTATCCTTCCCAGATGAAAACGGAAAACCAGAGGTTGTAGAAATTGTAAGTGACCAAGAACCGATGGCATTTATTCAAGGAATGAGTGGTTTGCCTGAAGCTTTTGAGGAAAATTTACGTGGACTTTCGATAGGTGACTCCTTTGATTTTGCAATAGAAGCTGCAGATGCATATGGAAATATTGATCCAAATGCGATCGTGCAATTGCCAAAACATATTTTTCAAATAGATGGAAAAGATAATGAAGAAATCCTTCAATTAGGAAACTTCATTCCCATGACAGACGATCAAGGAAACCGTATGCAAGGAATGATTATTCAAATCAACCCTGAAAGCGTGACCATGGATTTTAATCATCCACTTGCCGAAAAAACCTTATTGTTTAAAGGAAAAGTTTTAAACGTTCGCCCTGCAACTCCAGAAGAAATTGCTCATGGACATGTTCATGGGGAAGGTGGAGTGCATCACTAAAATAGTGGAAAGCTGAAAGTTGAAAGTGGAAAACTTAAATACTAAACTTTCAACTTTCAACTTTCCACTTTTAACTTTCAACTATTTTATGACACCAAGTTTCGATACTATCTTCATGGAATTGGCTGAAAATTTAGCTCTTAAATCGCATTGTACAAAAGCACAAGTCGGAGCTGTTTTAACCAAAGACACACGGATTATATCTATAGGGTACAATGGTCCACCAGCCGGAACTCATAATTGTGACGAAGAATTTGGTGAAATTGGATGTCCGAGAGATTCAAAAGGTTCTTGTTCTTTAGCATTACATGCAGAACAAAATGCCATATTATATGCTTCAAAAAATGGGGCTTCCGTAGAAGGATCCACTCTTTACGTAACTTTATCCCCCTGCATTTCATGCGCTAGAATTATTTACAGCATGAAAATTGCAAAAGTGATTTATTTAAAATCATATGCAGCTTACAAAGGTATCCCATCAGATGAAGGAGTTGATTTTTTAAGAAAATTTGGAGTAGAGGTGGTCCAATATGTTGATTTGAGAACATAAAATGATGAGACAGCTCAAAGTGTCCAATGTCAAATATTTTTAAATTAAGAATATTATTTGCTTAAATTCCCATTTTAATTTAATTTTGCATTCCAATTCGGCGGGGTAGCTCAGATGGTTAGAGCGTTGGATTCATAACCCAAAGGTCGGCAGTTCGATTCTGCTCCCCGCTACAAGCATACACAAGACAGGTTCATCGACTTGTCTTTTTTTATCCCTAACCATCTAAAATCATGTTTGTTACCTATGTATTGTTCTCCGAAAAATTTAATAAGATTTAAATTGGATTTACCAATAATTTAATCACAAGATTTCATTCTTACATTAAATATTGACTTTATCACGATAATGTATATCTTTGTTAATACAGCATTAAATTTACGTCTATGGTAACGGATGCCTACCAATTTGAGTTTGAATTAAGAGCCTCTCCAAAGGTTTTATTTCCATATTTGAGTTCAGCATCTGGGCTTCAACAATGGTTTGCAGACAAAGTCACAGTTAAAAATGCATCTGATTTTAATTTCATTTGGGATAATGAAAATCATTTGGCAAGCTTAATAAGTCAAAAATTAAATAAATTTGTAAAATTCCAATTTGAAGGAGCTGAGCAAAAAAGAACATTGGAGATGTCATTGCAAGTAAGTGAAGTATCCAACACTACCTATTTACAAATAATAGATAGTTCATCTAACTTTAAATCCGATGAGGATGCAGAAGAACTTTGGGAATATTTAACAGATAAATTAAAGGAAATTGTTGGGAGTTAGTATGCGTAAAATAGACAAATTGGTTCTCCAGGCTTTTATGGGGCCCTTTTTTCTCACTTTAATTGTTGTAATCTTTATATTCTTACTTCGACTATTATTATTCTACTTTGCAGACCTCTTTGGCAAAGATTTGGGTTTAGAAGTTTATTTTCAATTACTTTTTTATTTCTCCCTCATTACACTTCCGTTGGCAATGCCTTTAGGTGTGTTGATGTCCTCACTGATGACTTTTGGGAAGTTAGGAGAAAACTTTGAATTAACAGCCCTAAAAAGTGCTGGAATCTCAATCATTCGAATATTTAGACCCATCATCATTCTTGCTATTTTTTTAAGCATTTTTATGTTTTGGTTTACAAACATAGCCCTGCCATGGGCAAACTTAAAAGGATGGAGTTTGTTATATGATATCAAAACTACCAAAACAACATTAAACATAAAAGAAGGTATTTTTTACACAGATTTACCTGGTTATACCATTCAGGTTGCAAAAAAATATCCTGACAATACTACGTTAAAACATATTGTTATTTATGATCACACCTTAAATGATGGAAATCGACATGTCACTATTGCCGATTCGGCAAAAATGTATACTATTTTAAATAAGAAATACTTAGTTTTTGAATTGTTTAATGGGAAAGATTATTTAGAAGATGCCGATAGGGGCTCAAATCTTGATCAATCAGACGTTGCCATTCACCTATTTAAAAGGAGTAAAGTTGTAATGTCTCTAGATGCATTTGATTTACAAAAGACAGATGAAAGTCAATTCGCAAAAAATCAAATAATGCGCAACAACATCGAATTAATGCATGATGCAGACTCCTTACATAAAGTAATCAATACCATAAAAAAAGGATATGTAGCTTCTTACAATGTATATTTTTTATATTTCAGAAAAGATCCAGCCATTGCTCTTAAAACATTAAAATTCAATACAAATTGGGTAAAAAGTCGCGTCAAATCACTTGATACAGGTATCATTAACTTACCAAAAATCCGTTCAGATGCTTTGCAATCCGCTCAAAACTTAATGAGTTTCGGTACATCCAATAAAGTGGCAATTGATTCTCAAAATTTAGAACTCAAAAAAACAAATTTGGAATGGCATCATAAGTTTACCAATAGCTTGGCCATATTAGTCATGTTTTTAATTGGTGCACCCTTAGGAGCGATCATTAAAAAAGGTGGATTTGGTGTTCCTATCGTTGTGGCCGTTTCCTTTTTCATTTTGTTGTATATTCTCACTCAGCAGGGCGAAAAAATGGCCAAGGAAGGCAAAATTGCACTTCAAATGGGTGCTTGGTTGGCAAATGTCATATTGGGACTCATCGGTATATATTTCATGCGAATTTCTTTAAAAGACTCAAGAATATTTGAATGGGATGTATACAAAATGTATTGGGATCGGATTAAGACCAAGCTTCCTAATAGATTTGCAATTACGCGTAAAAATTCGTAATTTTGTCAATTAATTAATTTTTTCACATTAAACTGGTAAAAGATGTATTTGTCACCTGAGAAAAAACAAGAGATTTTCGAATCTAAAGGGAAAGCAAAGTCTAAAATCGATACTGGTTCTGCTGAATCGCAAATTGCGTTATTTACTTACAGAATCAATCATTTGACTGAGCATTTAAAGAAAAACAAAAAAGACCATAGCACACGTCTTGGACTTTTGAAGTTAGTAGGTAAGCGTCGTAGTTTGCTTGATTACTTAAGCCGCAAAGAGATTTCACGTTATCGTGCAATTATCGCTGAATTAGGTATTCGTAAATAATTTTTACAGGGTTTCTCAACCGAGAAACCCTGTTTTAATTCATTCCCTTTTTACCAGTCTGCTATCAAATAAACAAACAATATTCAGGACAGGCCTGAAAAACTATTTTATAAGTATATATGTCATTTAATATCGTTCAAAAACGCATTTCAATGCCCAATGGCAATGAGATCCTCATCGAAACCGGAAAGCTCGCAAAGCAAGCAGATGGATCTGTTGTCGTAAAAGTTGGAAACATGATGCTGTTGGCTACAGTTGTTGCAGCCAAAACTCACAAAGAAGGCACAGACTTCTTACCACTTTCAGTAGATTATCAAGAAAAATTTGCTTCAAATGGTCGTATTCCGGGAAGTTTCTTAAAAAGAGAAGCTCGTTTATCGGATTATGAAATTTTAATATCTCGATTAGTAGACCGTGCATTGCGTCCTACTTTTCCGAGTGATTACCACGCTGATGTACAGGTTAACATCCAATTAATATCTGCTGATTTAGAAGTTTTGCCAGATGCTTACGTTGGTTTAGCTTCTGCTGCTGCCCTTGCTGTATCAGATATCCCATTCAATGGTCCCATTTCTGAAGTAAGAATAGCAAAAATTAATGGCGAATTAGTTATTAATCCAACTACATCAGATTTAGCGAATGCTAGCCTAGAATTAATTGTGGCTGCCAATTCTAAAGATATTTTGATGGTAGAAGGAGAAGCCAATGAAATTGCCGAAGAAGAAATGCTTGAGGCATTGAAAGTTGCTCATGATGCGATTAAATTACAATGTAATGCCTTAAAAGAATTAGAAGCTGAGGTTGGTAAAACAGTAAAACGTGAATACTGTCATGAAACACATGATGAAGCTCTAAAAGAGCAATTGTGGTCAAACTACTACAATCGATTCCTTGAAGTGGCCAAATTAGCTAATCCGAGCAAATCTGGAAGAAGAGAATCTTTCAATGCGATTATTGAAGAATTCAAAGCAAGCTTGCCTGAAGACCATACTGTAAATTTGTCTTTAGCAAACCATTATTTTCATGATATTGAAAAAGAAGCAGCTCGTCAGTTGGTATTGCAAGAAAGATATCGTTTAGATGGTCGTAAATTAAACCAAATAAGAAATATAGCCTGTGAAGTAGATTATTTACCGTCTCCACATGGTTCTGCAGTTTTTACGCGTGGTGAAACCCAATCATTAACGACTGTAACCTTAGGAACGAAAATGGATGAGCAAATTATTGATCAACCAATGTACCAAGGGTATAATAAATTCATGTTGCATTATAACTTCCCTGGTTTTTCTACTGGTGAAGTAAAACCTAATCGTGGTCCAGGACGTAGAGAGGTTGGACACGGTAATTTAGCAATGCGTGCCATTAAAAAAGTTCTTCCAAAATTGGAAGAATATCCTTATACCATTCGTGTAGTTTCTGATATTTTAGAATCAAATGGTTCCTCTTCAATGGCTACTGTTTGTGCTGGAACTTTAGCATTGATGGATGCAGGTGTTCAAATCAAAGCACCCGTATCGGGAATTGCAATGGGATTAATTTCAGACTCCAAAACTGGAAAATATGCCGTTTTATCAGATATTCTTGGAGATGAAGATCACTTAGGGGATATGGATTTCAAGGTAACTGGTACGGAAAATGGAATTACGGCTTGTCAAATGGATATCAAGGTTGATGGACTTTCTTATGAGGTTTTAGCAGAAGCTTTAGCCCAAGCAAAGGAAGGCCGTTTACATATCCTCAATGAGATGAAAAAGGCAATTCCTGCCACTAGAGATGAATTCAAACCACAAACTCCTCGAGCAACCGTTATCAAAATCATGAAAGACCAGATTGGTGCTGTTATCGGACCAGGTGGTAAGGTGGTACAGGATATTCAAAAACAATCTGGTGCAACCGTAACGATAGAAGAAAAAGAAGATGGAGGGTATGTAAGTATATTCTCTTCCAATGGAGCAGCAATGGATAAAGCCGTATCAATGGTTAAGGGTATTGTTACCATTCCGGAAGTTGGAGAGGTTTACAAAGGCAAAGTGAAGAATATTCAATCTTTTGGTGCATTTGTGGAATTTTTACCAGGAAAAGATGGTTTATTACATATATCCGAAATCTCTTGGGATCGTATCGAAACAATGGATGGTGTTTTCAAAGAAGGAGATGAGGTTCAAGTAAAATTAGTTGAGGTAGATAAGAAAACAGGGAAATTCCGTTTGTCAGCAAAAGCCCTTTTACCAAAACCAGAAAAAACAGAAAAAACAGAGAAATCTGAAAATTAATAGCGCATGAGACAGCTAAAAATTAGCAAACAGATTACAAACAGAGAATCACAATCTCTGGACAAATACTTACAAGAAATTGGTAAGGTTGATTTGTTAACACCTGATGAAGAGGTAATTCTTGCACAAAAAATTCGTGATGGGGATCAGTTGTCTTTAGAACGTTTAACAAAAGCAAACCTTCGTTTCGTGGTATCAGTGGCTAAACAATACCAAAACCAAGGATTAAGTCTTGGCGACTTAATCAATGAAGGTAACCTTGGATTGATAAAAGCTGCTCAACGATTTGATGAAACGAGAGGATTTAAATTCATTTCCTATGCCGTATGGTGGATTCGTCAATCTATTTTACAAGCTTTGGCAGAGCAATCACGTATTGTTCGTTTACCTTTAAATCGTGTTGGTTCATTAAATAAAATTTCTAAAACATTCTCAGAGTTAGAACAGAAATTTGAAAGAGAACCTTCTCCTGAAGAATTAGCAGAGGTTTTAGATATTTCAACTGGTGAGGTAGTAGATACTTTGAAAATTTCAGGTAGACACGTTTCCATGGATGCACCTTTTGTTCAGGGGGAAGAAAATTCTCTTTTAGATGTATTAGAAAATGATTCAGAAGACAAACCTGATACAGGTTTGATTAACGATTCCTTACGAAGAGAAGTACAACGTGCCCTTTCAACTTTAACTCATCGTGAAGCAGATGTGGTTACTTTGTATTTTGGTTTGAATGGAGAACATGCGATGACTTTAGAAGAAATTGGAGAAAAATTCAATTTAACAAGAGAAAGAGTACGACAAATTAAAGAAAAAGCAATTCGAAGATTACGTCATACTTCAAGAAGTAAAGCACTTAAAACATATTTAGGATAAATCTAAAAGCCTCTTTTGAGGCTTTTTTTTAGCTTATGGCATTTCCAAAAGGACTCTTGACATTATCTAAATTGATTTCAATGCATGGTATTGAAGAAGTTGTAGTTTGTCCAGGATCAAGAAATGCACCAATCATACATGCCTTATCATTGAACAAGGATATAAAATTATATTCAATTGTTGATGAAAGATCTGCAGGATTTTTTGCCATTGGAAGATCTTTGGCAAGCCAAAAACCCGTTGCAGTTTGTTGTACATCAGGTTCGGCCGGACTCAATTTGGCTCCCGCCTTGGCAGAAGCCTATTACCAAGAAATTCCGATATTGGCCATAACAGCCGATAGACCTATCGAATGGATTGATCAATGGGATGGACAAACCATCAAACAAACTAATTTTTTAGCAACAACGGTCAAAAAATCCTTAGAATTTCCAAATTCATCTCATTCGCCAGAAACTTTAGATTGGCTTCAACAGCGCCTGGTAAATGAAGCTATTTTAACATTAAAATCAGATAAAAAAGGACCCGTACATTTAAATGTACCCATTTCAGAACCGTTTTATCCTGAAATTGGGGAAGATATATCTTTCCCTGAAAAAATAAATAAAATTGAACTGATTGAAACCGATCAAACGCCTAATCAAACCATTCTAGAATTCTTAGAAACTCATTATCAAGAAAACCAAAAAATCATATTATCCATTGGCCAATTAGAAAATTCAAATGAATACCTTACCATTTTGAATTCCTTAAAAAAATTAGGCATAGTGTTGCTTGGAGATTCTACTGCAAATGCTTCCAATCAGGTAATTCAAAATCATGATTTAATTTTGGCAAATGACAAAATTTTGGAAAATTTAAAATCAGATATTGTCATTCATATTGGTAAATCTCATGTTTCTAAAAGAATCAAACAATTTTTTAGAAAATGTTCTCCTCGTCAAAATTGGTTGATAAAAAAAGGAGATAAAGGGGCAATTATTGATACATATCAATCTTTGACGCATATTTTAGATATTGATGCCATTTTATTTTTAAAAATATTTCATGCATTTTTATCTCAGAAAAATCATTCGATAGTATATTTAGCAGTTTGGGAAGAATATGCTAAAGAAGTCAGTGAGAGACAAAATTTATTCATTAATACTAATAAAAATTGGAATGAATTAGGGGCAATCCAAAAAGTGTTACATTCGATTTCATCTCAAAAAAATGAAATCCATTTTGGCAATTCCCTAAGCATACGATATAGTAATTGGTTGCCTTTTTTTCCGAAAGGACTCGTTTATTGTAATCGAGGAACAAGTGGAATTGATGGGAGTGTGTCTACTTATGTAGCTGCTACATCTACATTAGAAATCAATTCTTTTTTGGTAATTGGGGATTTATCATTCCATTATGATCAAAATGGGTTATGGAATGAGTATTTAAATCAGCATCAACGAATCATTGTTTTAAATAATTCTGGAGGAGGTATTTTTAGAAATTTAGAAGGAGCAAAGGATCTTCCGGAGTTAGAAAAATTCATTGCAACCAAGCAGAATAATACTGCAGAATTTATCGCCAAAAATGCAGGTTTATTGTATTTTAAGGCAGAAAATTATACCGAATTACAAAATAGCCTTCATGTAATTCAAGAAAAATCAAACCTACCTATTCTATTGGAAATTGTTACTGATCCAGATAACAATAAAGAAATAATTTCAAATTATATGGGTTTATTTAAGTCCTGATTCGTCTTCGATTCTTTTTAAATTGCGAAGATAAAGTTCATTTTGCGGAGATAAATATAAAGCCTTTTGAATCCATTTTTTAGCAGTTTCATATTGTTTTCGTTGAATTTCAATATAACCTAAATTATTGTAAATAAGGTCTTCGTATTTCTTTGAGGGCAAAACTGATTTGAAACTCTTTTCAGCTAAATCCAATTCACCCATTTCTTGATAAACCACACCTTCGTTTATTTTTGCCTCTAATTGGCTAGGATCCAAATTTAAGGCAATTTGATAGGAAGAGAGTGCTTTGGGCAATTGTTTATTTTGCAAATATAGATCACCTAATTGCCGATAGGCGGCAGCAAATTTAGGATCAATAGAAACTGCCTTCTCAAAATCATGTAATGCTTCATCATTCTTGTCTATTGCTATGTTCACCAAACCTCTATTATAAAAAGCATCAGATAATTTTGGATTCTTTTCAATAGCTTCATTGTACCATTTCAAAGCTTCTCTATATTCCTTTTCTTTCCATTTTTGATTTCCTCTCAAGAAAAAATTAGATGCCTCCATTTTATCCTTTTCTGCTGAGGACTGACAAGAAAATAGTACAATTGAAAAAATAAAAAGAAATGAAACGTTTGCTGTGATTTTCATGTTGAGTAATTTAATTACTTTTGCAATCTAAAAAACAAATTTAAAAGAATATTATGGCATACGCAGAAATGTTGACCGATAAAGGTTTAATGAAAATTGAATTTTATCAAGAAGATGCACCTATTCATGTGCAAAATTTCATTGATTTATCAAACAAAGGATTTTATGATGGCGTAACTTTCCATCGTGTCATTCCTGATTTTGTCATTCAAGGAGGTGATCCAACTGGAACTGGTGCGGGTGGTCCGGGATACACCATTCCATGTGAATTAAGTGGCAACAACCAATACCACGATCGTGGTGTCTTGTCAATGGCTCACCGCGGTCCGAATACTGGGGGTTCTCAATTCTTTATTTGCCATAATAGAAACAATACTTCCCATCTAGATCGCAAGCATACTTGTTTCGGCAAAGTCGTAGATGGATTAGAGGTAATTGATGCCATTAGGCAAGGAGACAAAATCGTTTCTGTGAAAATAATTGAATGATAAATTATAACAATTGATTTTTAATCTCTTTTGATAAATTTTCAAAATTTAAGATTACCTGATTTACAATAGAGGAACTAGTTGCTAGTTCCTCTATTTCTTTTTCTGATGTAAAATCCAATATAGAAAATTTGATCGTTTGTTCCATTGAGGAGGTTTCATATTTGACAATATATTTCGAATTCCACTCGTATAGTAGAACTTTCAACCGATCACATTCCAATTCTTTTAAAAAATGCATAAACAAACCATTTATTTTATACCTTTTCTACAATCCCAACCATTTTGTTTCCAATTCCTTTTGACCTAAAGAAGGGTTAGTAATTGGTTTGATTTCAAATTGGGATAATGGACTTTTTACGACTGGGATTAAATAATTTTTTTCCAAACCATCTCTTTTAACGGTAAATAAGATGGAATCTCCAACTTTTTTATTAGCTAATAATTTATCCATTCCCTCAAAAAGGTCATTATTTACTTTAATAATTTCATCTCCCACATTTAATCCAAATTGGTAAGCTGAACTTCCTTTGTAAACAGATGTAACCTTATTATTGACAATACTACAACCAATATAAGGGATTTCTTTGGTTGCATTTGCATCAATCCAATCAAACCCAAATTGTTTCAACAATTCGGCATAAGGTGGAGTTTTTACATCATAAATAAGATTAGAGAAGAATTCTTTTGCAGAAGTCCCTGCTACAGTTGAAAATGCATTTTCTAATTCAGCATCGGTAAAACCTCTATTCATTTTTTTATAATAGGTATCGTATAGGTATTTAAATACATCATCCAAGGATTTTTTTCCTTTTGAATTTGAGATAATCCATAAATTCATGACACCTCCCAATACAGACCCCTTATCATAATAGGAGATGGACGAATTTCGAGAATTTTCATTTGGGCGATAATATTTAATCCAAGCATCCCAACTTGCATCGGCCACAGGATCCACCTTATTACCAGGTGTATTTTCTACTCCAGAAATTTCATCGCTAAGACCCTTTAAATAATTGGTTTTATTTACAAAACCTGCGCGATAGGATAGCAAATCAGCATAATAGGAGGTAATCCCCTCTGAAAACCAAAGATTATGAGTATAATTTTCATTTTCATAATCAAATGGTCCAAGAGCAATCGGTCGGATACGCTTTACATTCCACAAATGAAAATATTCATGCGCCAATAAATTCATAATTCCATTATATCCATTTTCATTTTCATAAGCAGAGCGAGTAACCTGACAAGTAGTCGAATTAAGATGCTCTAAACCACCGCCTCCGCGATTCAAATTATGAATTATAAATAAATAATGGTCACATGGATGTTCTCCTACCACTTGCATGGCAGTAAGACACATTTTCTCTACATCCTTTAAAAATTTAGTTGTATCTACTTTTGCCGGCCCATAAAAAGCAATTTGATGGGGAACACCTTTTACTTTAAATGAAAATATTTGATGATTTCCTATTTCGATAGGAGAATCGATGAATTCATCTAAATTTTTAGCTATAAATGAAAATTTAGAATCCTGTGGGGCCATTGCAGTTGAAACTTTTGAAAAACTAGCATGTGGAATAACCTTTAGAGATATAGGCATATTAGCCAAATCCTCAACAAACATAAATACACTAGCAGGATTTATATATCCATGAGAATCATCTAAAAAAGAGGTTCTAACAGACATTTCAAATGCGTAAACCTGATAATTAAGAGAAAGTTTACCCGTTTTAAGACTTGCTGGAATGGTTACTTTCCAAGTATTTTTATTCGATTTTCTAACAACAACTGATTCTTGATTTAAATATGCTTTAACTTGTTCCACATTTTTAGCATATTCCCTGATTAAATAGGAACCGGGCGTCCAAGCTGGCATTTTAAATTCTACAAATCCTTTATTTGATTTCAATTTAGAAAGATCAATTGTCGTCGTTACATCAAAATAATGTGTTTGCGGTGAAGGCATCCCCAATTGATGTATAATTCCTTGCCCTAAAGTTTTCAAGGAAAAAAGGAATGCTGCAAGTATGAATAAACGTTTAAATTTCATTGGCATTAGTTTATTTAAGGAAGTACTATTTTTGTTAAACCATAAATTTAATCAATTCATCTATTGATTTAAAATTTTATAAATTTTTGATAATTTTTCTTCCGATTTTTAGTTACAAATTATGAAATAAATTGATGATAATTTCGTATTATTGTAGTAATTGTGACTGCAATAATCATTTTATAATGAAGAAAAATATATTTTTGACTTGTGCACTTTTAACAGGATGCTTATTAACTATAACACATTCAGGTTTTTCGCAACAAACATTAAGTTTTAAAGATCATACACTACACTTTCGTCAAGCCAAAGAATACTTTGATGCCAAGAATTACGTAGCAGCTAAGGAGGAATTTATTCAATACTTACAAACTTTAGAACCCATAAATGGGGAGCAATCTGGGCAGAAAGTACTAGCTGAATATTATATTACGCTATGTTCAATCTACATGGCCCAGCCTGAGTCAGAAGTTTTAGCAGAAAGGTTTGTTGCCAATCATCCAGAACACCCTCAATCTATTAAGTTATTAAGAGGCTTAGGTAGTTTCTTTTATGATAATGGGGATTATGCAAAGGCCATAAAATATTTAAGCAGATCATCTGAAACAAATTTAGAAGCCAAGTATAAATTAGCTGTTGCCTATTATGAAATCAAAGCATTTAAAAATGCTTTGAAATTATTTGATGAAATAAAAATTACTTCATTTGAAGAATATTCCTTTCCATCTGCCTATTATGCGGCCGTTTTAAATTTTCAAGAAAAAAGATATGCGGATGCAGTTAATGACTTTAAAAAAGCAGAAAATAGTTCAAAATACAGGTCCGAAATTCCCAATTGGATTTCAATGTGCTATTTTCATCAAGGAAAATTCACAGAATTATTGAATTATGCAGAACCAATTTTAAGACAATCTTCTACTTCATTTAAACTAGATGCCTTGTCGTTATTAGTTGCAGAGGTTCAATTTAAATTGGGATATTATGAAAAAGCAGTGGCTAATTATGAATTAGCTGAACAAAAAAATCCTTCGGGTTTCAATTCCGGGATAAGATATCGCCAAGGATTTTCACTTTATAAAACCAATCAATTCAATAAAGCAGCAGATGTCCTAAAACCAGTAGTTGCTACAAAAGATACCTTATCTCAATATGCAGCCCTTACATTAGGTTTGTCGCAATTAAAAGCCGGAAATTTAGAAGCGACACTAGATGCCTTATCTATAGCAAAATCCCTTTCATTTAATAAAAACATCCAAGAGGATGCCTATTTCAATTATGCTAAAGTACTATTGGATTTAGGAAAGGCCAGTGAAACGATATATGAAATTCAAGAATTTAATAAGGAATTTCCTAAAAGTAGGTATACAGAAGAAGCTAATGAATTAGTGGCTGATGCCTTCATTAACTCCAATAATTTAACAGCTGCGCTCAACTATTTAAAAAGTTTATCAAACAGAAGCTCAAAACTAAATTTAGCTTTTCAAATCTTAAGTTATAATTTAGCTGTTTCAGCCTACAATGCCAATAAATTCGAGGAATCAATCGAATTATTTAATAATGCGATTGAAAACCAAGAAAGTCAAGCCATTAAGGCTCAAGCAATTTTTGGAAAAGCTGAGGCATTATCTCAATTAAAGAAATACCAAGAGGCTATTCAGGTTTATTCACCCTTGTTGGCAAATGTTCCTGAAGTTGAAAATGTGACCGATTTTCAACAAAAAGTTAGATTAGGTTTAGCTTATTCCTATTTTAATACCAAAGATTTTACAAAAGCGAATGTTTTATTTAGAACGTATGCTGATAAAATGTTGGCTTCTCCAAATTCAAAAAGCAACCCAAATATCTTATTGCGTTTGGCCGATACCTACTTAGTGGCTAAAAATTATGATGAGGCCCTGAATTATTACACAAAAGCTATAGATCAAATAAAGACTGATAAGGATTATGCTATTTACCAAAGAGGTGTTACTTTAAGCTATTTAAATAAAGAAACAGAAGCCAAACAAGCATTTAGAAAAATAAGATCAGATTATCCTAATTCAAAATATTTAGATGACGCCATTTATCAAGAAAATTTAATTTCATTCAATAACAATAAATACAAAGATGCAATTACAGGTTTCACTGATTTGATTCAAAACAAATCAAATAGTCCTTATTTATCTTCTGCCTTATTGAAGAGAGCTCAAAGTTATGGTAATTTAAATCAGCATGACTTGGCAATTGTCGATTATAAAAAAATAATTGCTGATTTTCCAAGTGATAAAAATGCAAAAGACGCTCTATTGGGTCTGCAAGAAGAATTAAATGAGGTGGGAAGACCTGAAGAATTCGGAGAATTATTAACTGCTTTTCAGAAAAATGGTCCAGAAAATGAAGAAACAATTGAAATGGCCTATTCAGCAGCTAAAAGTATTTATTTAGGAGAAAAATATGATAAGGCAATTGAACCACTCAAGAGTTTTATAGAAAAATATCCACAAAACGAACATGTGGAGGAAGCAACCTATTTAATCGCAGATGCAGCATATCGGATTAATAACAAGATAGATGCATTATCCTATTATGGTAAAACAATTGACCAAAACAAACATCCATTGATCAATAAAGCCATTCAAAGAAGTGCTGAAATTGAATTTAGTAATAAAAATTTTAATGCTTCAAATAGCTTTTATAGAAAATTAAAAACTAGAAATTTAGAATCTAAAGAATTAATAGCAGCAGATTATGGAATTTTACAAAATTTCATTGAATTGAAATCAGTTGATTCGGCTAGTATTGTAGCAGAATCCATATTAATCAATCCAAATGTTTCTAATGAAGATAAATTTAAATTGTGTAAACAGTTTATAGACATTGCTACGAATAACTCAACAATAGAAACCGAGCTAAAATGGTTAAATCAATCCTTATTATTTGACAAAGGAGATTTAGGTGCAGGAAGTCAATTGCGAATTGCTCAGATATTATTTGATCAACAGAAATACAAAGAATCAAGTGATTTGATACTTGATAAATTTAGAAATATATATGCTGAAGCCTCTGAAAATATTGTTGGTAAAGCCTACATATTGTTATCAGATAATTTTGTGGCCATGAAAAATATACCACAAGCAAAAGCAACTTTAAAATCAGTCATTGATAACTCATCTGACAAAGAAGTGATAGAGATAGCGAAAACAAAACTTAATGCACTTCCCGTAAAATAAGAAAATGAAGAAAATGAAGTTATTTAAATATACATTCCTTGCCCTAAATTTAATTGGATTCTTGAATCCTTTTAAAAGCATTGCCCAGCAAACCAAAAAAGAAGGTTCTATTCAAAATGAAGACATCATTATTGATAAAGAGCGTAAAATTGAATTACAACCTCAAGTTACTCGTTCGTTTGATCCTCTTCAAGAAATTGAGAATAAAAAGAAAGGGAGAAAAATGACTTATAATTTTATTGAAAGAAAATTAGATGAAAATAAATTTCAAGCCATTAATAGTCCTATTTTAAATCCTAGATCAGGTGACGAATTAAATTCAGCTTTCGGACAAAAATTTAAAAATATCATTAAAATAGGGGCTGGAAATTATGCTCATACCTTATTCAATGCACATTTAGGATTTACTCCTGACTCCAATCAATTCAGGGGAATTTACATTAAACATGATGCTAACAGAAGGGGACCTACCAATTCCATTTATTCAGGCAGAAGTGAAAATGAAGTGAAAATTTATAGCAAAACATTTTCGAATAAATACTTACTAGATGGTCAGATAGATTATACAAATTTAGCTTCTAACTTTTATGGTCGATTGATGGATCCCATCAATTATCCAAATAATTTTTTAGAAATCAGTTATGATAAATTTTACTATTCAGGATCGATTTCAAATGCTAAATTAGATGCCAAATTTGATTATGATGCTACCTCCAGTCTAAACTTTACCTCGAGTAATAAATTAGACAAAGAATGGATTTGGAATTCAAAATTTCATGGAATAATGCATTTGAACGATGAATTGTCAGCTTATATTGATGGTTCCATGATTTTATCTGAATATACAACAACCAATAATAACCGTCGACAATTATACAAGGTAAAACCATCCTTCTTGTTTAAAACAAACACCTTATCGGTTCATGCAGGTTTAAATGTAGTAAATGAAAAAGACCAGATAAGGGGTTTAAATACTACTGAATGGTATCCAATTGTAAAATTTGATATCAAACCAACTCAATTTTTACATCTATTTGCTGGTTTAGGAGGTGATTCGCATTTCTATTCTTATCTACAAAATATCAATACGAATCCTTGGCTAGATAAAAATTTAGAATTACGAAATACGAAAGAAACAACCAATATTTATGGTGGTTTAAAGGGGTCAAATGAAAAAAATATTGATTATGAGATTAAATTTTCATACTCTGAATTCGAAAATTTAGGATTTTTTGTTCCAACAATAGCTGATACTTCAAAATACCAATTAATTTATGCCGGTGATTCTAAAAAAATTCAAAATTATAATTTGTCTGGACAAGTGAATTATCAACTTAATGAGCGTTTTTTATCTGTACTTAAATTTGAATACAATCAATATGAACAACTTGGTTCCTTAGATAAGCCCTTTTCTAAACCACTTTGGAATATTTCTTGGATCAACTCAATTACATTCAAAGATCGTATCATCATTTCTCCAGACATTTACTTTATCAATGGATTGTATGGATACAACCCAGCAGCGAAAATCAATAAAACAGTTAAATTAGATGATATTATTGATTTAAACTTAAAAGTGAATTATTTAATCACAAAAAAATTCAATGTAGTTGTAAGTGCCAACAATATATTAGGGAAACAATATCAGCAATTTTTACATTATAAATTACAAGGATTAAATTATACAGTAGGAGTGGCCTACTCGTTTTAATAACATGTTCAACGAAAAAGAAATTATATTATTTATTGAAAACTTGCTTCATGAGCATGATTGTGTAATCATTCCGAAATTTGGAGGATTTGTTATTCAGTCCGAACCGATTTCAATCAATGAACAAAAAAATATTATTTATCCAGCAAAAAGGACTGTTGCTTTTAACGAGAAATTAAAAAATGATGATGGTTTTTTAAGCAATGAGTTTTCGATTCATCAAAATATAGCATTAAAAAAATCCTCTCAAATTATTGAAGAATTTACTTTATTTTTAAAAAAAGAAATTAATCAAAAATCTGATCTTACGCTTGGTAAAATTGGTTCCTTTTCGCTCAATCAAGAAAATAAATTACAGTTTACACCAAACCTACAGACAAATTTCAATTTGAACATGTTTGGTTTAAATGAAATAACAATTAACCATTTACCGTATCAAGAAAAACCTCAATTAGTAAATCCACAAAAAGTACAAGAAAATAGGATAAGTGAAGAACCTATCGATTCACCTTATTTGAATGAGGAAATAAGTAAAAAGAAGGGAATCAAAAATTCGGTTTATGCCATCATTTTGTTCATATTCGCTGGTTTAAGTACCTTTATTTTAACAGAACCAGATGTACAACTATTTACTTCGAGTTTGAGTCCAATTACATCTATTGAAAATAAAGTAAAAATTGAAGATCATAAAATAACTGAAGATTTTAGTGAAAATAAAATCAAAAAAGAAGAAGCTCATGTAACTGAACCAAATGTTCCTTCCCTTACAGGAGATACAACAGAAAATTCTCTTCATAAATCTATTTCTATCAGTAAAATTGAATTAATTGCAGGAAGTTTTTTAAGTAAAGAAATTGCTGAAAAAGGAATAAGCGAATTAGAAAGTAAAGGATTTCAGGAAGTTTATTTACTTTCAAAATCAGATAATGAAAAATACTACAGAATAAGTATCGGATCTGTTGAGACATTGGAAGAAGGATACCAAAAAGCATTAGCAATCAAACAAAAAAACAAATTAGATATTTGGGTTTTTGATAATACTAAAAAGTAAATGAGTCAGGTTTTAACACAACAAGAATTAGAAAAAAGAAATCGAATAAAGGCTTTGATTTACACAATCGTAATCAATTCTGTTTTGTTCTTTTTATTTTATACGATCAACATTTGGTCTGGTGAGGAATTGAAAATGGAAATTCCTGCAGGTGGATTTGCTGTAAATTATGGAAATACCGATGAAGGTGGTGGAGATATTCAAACTTACAATCAAACCAATGCGTTAAATTCGGAAGAAGAATCAGCTCCAGCCGAAAAATTACCTATAGAAAAAATAGAAACCAATAAGGAAAAACCAAGAGAAGCAACTTTATTAAGCTCAAAATTAAAAAGTCCTGTAAAAATTGCAGAAAAGGCTCCTGAAAAGAAAATAGAAGCTGTAAAAAATGTAAAAAAAGAAGTAATTCCAGTAGAAGCTCCTCCCAAAATTGATGAAAATGCCTTATTTAAGAAAAAAAGTGTGGCAAATGGCACCAAAGGTACAAGTAATGCAGCAGGTGGAAACTCTAATGGAAATGATGCTGGTAAAATTGGGGATAAAGGTCAATTAAATGGTGAGATTAATAATTCAGCTATCTACAGTGGATCAAAAGGATCCGGTTCGGGTTCAAACAATGGGAGTGGAGGTGGAAATGGAATGTCAGTTAATTTAACTGGTTGGAAATTAGCCTCATCACCTAAAGTAAATGATGATTCTGATGAAACGGGTATCATTCGTTTGTCGATTAAAATTGATGAAAATGGATCAATCATTTCTTTAAAAATAGTAGAAACAACTTTATCAGCATCAGTTGCCCAAAAATATAAAAAGGCGATCGAAAAATTGAGCTTTAAACCTACCTCTTCAGGAGAAAGACCTGAAGTTTCTACCGGTACAATTGTATTTAAAATCAATCCGAAGTAAGTAGCGTTAAATGATATGATGACTTATGCTGAAGTCCTCGAATTCTTGTATCAACGACTTCCTGTTTTCCATCGTGAAGGAAAAAAAGCCTTTAAACCTGGATTGGATCATATACAATTTTTATGTAATCAATTCGGTAATCCGCAATCAAGGTTAAAATGTTTACATATTGCTGGAACGAACGGAAAAGGAAGTTCATCCCATTTAATGGCTTCCATTTTACAAGAACATGGTTTCAAGGTGGGATTGTATACATCCCCACATTTAAAAAATTTTACAGAGCGATTTAAAATAAATGGACAAGAAATTAATGAGAATTGGATTACCAATTTTGTGAATTCAAATAAAGAATTAATTACTTCTTATTCAGCTTCTTTTTTTGAATGGACTGTCATCATGGCATTTCTATATTTTGCTGAAAATAATGTTGATTATGCTATAATTGAAACTGGGTTGGGAGGTAGACTTGATTCAACTAATATCGTACAGCCAATTGCATGCCTTATTACAAACATTAGTTTTGATCATCAAGACATTTTAGGAAATTCGCTAGAAGAAATAGCTAATGAAAAAGCTGGTATTATTAAAACATGTATTCCAGTAACCATTTCAGAATTCAACGAAAGTACAGCATCTATTTTTGTAGAAAAAGCCAAAACCTTACAAGCGCCTATCCAATTTTCAAAAAATCAGGTTTCGATAAAACTAGGTGAAACCTTGGATCACAAATTTCAAGTTTTCGAAGTACATACCAATCATTGGAAAAATTTAAATGTAAAATCTCCACTTTTAGGTCATTATCAACTCCAAAATATTGCAGGAATTATAGCTTGGACCATTCAACTAGACCAAATGAAAATCCTCTCTTTCGATCCTTCAATAATTTGTTTAGGAATAGAAAATGTTGTAAAAAATACAGGCTTAAAAGGTAGATTTCAAATTTTACAGCAAGAAAATCCTCTCATTATTGCTGATACAGCGCATAATGAAGATGGGATAAAAAATGTATTAAAACAAATACAAAAAATAAATCTGAAAAAATTAAGTATTATAATAGGAATGGTGAAGGATAAGGACATTAAAAAAGTGCTTAGTCTCTTACCAAATGATGCCAATTATATTTTCACTGAAATTTCTAATCCAAGAAGACTTGAGAAGGAATCCTTAAAAATAATAGGAGAGGAAACAGGAAAAAATGGAATATTAATGAAAGATGTAAACGAGGCCATCCATTTTGCAAAATTAAATCTTGCAGATCATTTGGTTTTAATTATTGGTAGCACCTATTTAGTAGCAGAAATAAACGACTTATAAATTGAGCAGAAGAAAAAGTATAAAATACCAATTGGCATGTGATTTAGAAAATGTGATTCAAAAGCCAAAATCTTTCTTTGATAATTGTAAAGGAAAATGGAATTCACATTTTTTTAAAAATAACCAACCCATTGTGCTGGAATTAGGATGTGGAAAGGGAGAATATTCAAATGGTTTAGCACGATTATTTCCCTATAAAAATTTTATAGGAATTGACGTAAAAGGTGACCGACTCGCATCTGCCGGACTATTTGCTCAAAGGGAGCAAATAACAAATGTTGTTTTTCTTCGCCTTCAGATACAATTTATATTGGATTTTTTTGAGAAGGATGAAGTAGATGAAATTTGGATTACTTTTCCTGACCCAAGACCTAGGGATAGAGATGAAAAAAAAAGACTAACAAATCCGTTTTTTTTGGAAAAATATCAACACATATTAAAATCAAATGGAAAACTTCACTTAAAAACCGATTCGGAATCGTTATTTGATTATAGTTTAGAAACAATCCCTAATCAAAAATTTAAAATTATAGAAAGTACAATCGATTTATATAATTCTGAATTAAATAATGACCATTTTGGCATTAAAACACGTTTCGAAGAAATGTTTTTTAATAAAGGTTTCAGCATTAAATATTTAAGAGCAATAAATTCAAAATAAAAGAGGCCTTGATAGGCCTCTTTTACTAGTATATTGATTTGATAAATTATCCTACACGAGCAATTAAATCTGCTGCACGAGAAGAATAACCGTATTCATTATCATACCAACCAACAACTTTAACTAATGTTCCCATTGTTGATGTTAATTTTGAATCAAAAATACATGAGTGAGTATTTCCAATAATATCGATTGAAACAATCTCGTCTGTCTCAAATTGTAAAATACCTTTCATTGGACCTTCAGCAGCTTTTTTCATCGCAGCATTGATTTCCTCAGCAGAAACTTCTTTTTTCAAGATTGCAGTAAATTCAGTAACTGAACCATCTGGGGTAGGTACACGCATTGAACTTCCATCTAATAAACCTTTTAAATGAGGTAAAACTAGACCAACAGCTTTGGCAGCACCTGTGGAAGTTGGAACAATGGAATAAGCTGCAGCACGAGCACGACGTAAATCAGAATGCGGAGCATCTTGTAAATTTTGGTCAGCTGTGTAAGAGTGAATCGTAGACATATAACCTTTTTCTAAACCAAATGCATCATCTAATACTTTAGCCATTGGGGCTAAGCAGTTAGTTGTACAAGAAGCATTAGAAATAATTTTCATATCATCAGACAGAGTATCTTCGTTTACACCAAGAACTACTGTAGGTACGCCACCTTTTGCAGGAGCTGAAATAATAACCTTTTTTGCACCAGCAGTTAGATGTTGTCCAGCACCATCTTCATCAACAAATCGACCAGTAGACTCTAATACTACATCAATTCCTAATGCTCCCCAAGGCAATTGCTTAGGATCACGTTCAGCATACGCTTTGATTGCATGACCATTAACGGTAATACTATCTGCATCAGATGTAACTGTACCATTAAATTTACCATGTACAGAATCATACTTCAATAAATGTGCTAATGTGGCGTTATCAGTCAAATCATTGATGGCAACAATTTCAACGTTTTCTTTTTCCAACAAACGACGGAAAGTTAAACGACCAATACGACCAAAACCATTAATTGCTACTTTAATTTTTTTCATCGGGTAATAAATATTTGTTTTCCTTTATTTTAGCCCAAATATAGCGATTTTAATTATCCTATGCAAATGGTGGAGTAGGGAATAGGGGGAATGAATCTAGTATTATTAATATGGTTTTATTATTCAAATCCTGAATTACAAATGTAATTAATTTAGCATATCGGCTAAATAAAAAATAATTTCTATTTGAATACGTTTTTTATTCAAAAAAAATCGTATATTTAACTCAAAGAATTTAATCTAAGGGAAGGGTAGTGGATGGGTCTGACACAATGTCATTTGCTTATTTAGCTAAATTGTAATTAATTTTTTACCCAAATATTATTTTGTTTATAATTATAAGTTTACTGATAATCAGTTAGTTATGTAATTAAAGTTAAAGTTAAAATGATAGCTGAATTGTAATAGATAATTGATTTAAACAGGAATTTGAAGATATTTCTTACCTCTTCATTGTGGATTCCGTATAATTGAACGAACTTTGTAGTTAACGAACAAACAGAATAAATATTTTTATGCAATCCTTACAAAATATCATTGAAAAAGCCTGGGAGCAACCAGAATTAAGAAAGAATCCTGAAAGTATTTCTGCTATCGAACAGGTTGTTGAATTAGTAGATAAAGGTCAATTAAGAACTGCTCAACCTAATGAGGATGGTTCATGGCAAGTAAATGAATGGGTAAAAAAAGCAATTGTAATGTATTTCCCTATTCGTCAAATGGAGGTGAGTGAAATAGGAATTTTTGAGTACCATGATAAAATGGCTTTGAAAACTAATTATAAGGAATTAGGTGTTCGTGTTGTACCACCTGCTGTTGCGAGGTATGGTGCTTATTTATCAAAAGGTACAATATTAATGCCATCTTATGTAAATATTGGTGCTTATGTCGATGAGGGAACGATGGTAGATACTTGGGCAACTGTTGGCTCGTGTGCCCAAATTGGTAAGAATGTTCATTTAAGTGGAGGAGTTGGAATTGGTGGTGTATTGGAGCCACCACAAGCTTCCCCGGTAATTGTAGAGGATGGTGCTTTTATTGGTTCAAGATGCATTGTAGTTGAAGGTGCTCATATTGGAAAAGGTGCTGTTTTGGGGGCTGGTGTAACCATTACTGGATCATCCAAAATAATAGATGTAAGTGGATCGGAGCCCGTTGAATACATAGGATATGTACCGGCTAATTCAGTTGTTATCCCAGGTACAATTCAAAAAACCTTTCCAGCAGGAACTTATGGAGTTCCTTGCGCATTAATAATAGGAAAAAGAAAAGAAAGTACAGATTTAAAAACTTCATTAAATCAAGCTTTAAGAGAAAATAACGTAGTGGTATAATTGACCACTTAAAATGATTACCTTTACACCCGGTTTTAAAAGCCGGGTTTTTTTATGGAAAATGAATTAAAAATTGGTGAATACAATCACCTAAGAGTAATTAAAGAAGTTGATTTTGGTTTGTATTTAGATGGTTACGAAGACGAAATTCTCCTTCCTAAGCAATATATCCAAGAGGGCACCCAAATAGATGATATAATTAAAGTCTTTATTTACAGAGATTCAGAGGACCGAATCATTGCTACTACCCTGAATCCGAAAGCAACCATAGATCAATTTGCCTTTTTGGAAGTTAAAGATGTTTCAAAATCAGGTGTATTTTTAGATTGGGGACTCATGAAAGACCTACTTGTTCCCTTTGGAGAGCAAAAAGGAAAAATGGTTGTTGGGAAATCTTATCTCGTCTATGTTTATTTAGATCCACAGACAGATCGAATCGTAGCTTCAGCCAGAATAGAAAAATTTCTCCCAAGAGAAAGTCCCGAATTTTCTATTGGTCAAAAAGTAAATGTTATTCCATTTGAATATACAGACCTTGGCATTAACTGCTTAATTAACAATTGTAAAATAGGCCTTTTATTTAAAAATCAACTGATTACAAATGTTAAACTTGGCGAATCAATTGATGTTTACATAAGTAACATTCGTCCGGATAACAAAGTTGATTTAACTATGAAATATCAACAGGATGATAAATTCCAATTGTTAACAGAGCAAGTTCTTTCTGTCTTGAAAGAGCAAAAAGGTGTTATACAACTTGGAGACAAGAGTAGTCCTGAAGATATTTATGCCTTGTTAAAAATGTCAAAAAAAGATTATAAAAAAGCTATTGGTTCTTTATACCGAAATAAATTAATTCTAATTAACGATTATTCTATTACACAATTGTAAATTTAAATTAATTACAATTGTGTTTTAAAGTTATCTATTTTGTGATTACATTTGTGTATTACCATTGTTCACAAAAATAAAATGACACTTACTGAGAAGATAGAATTGTTAATTAAGCGTACACAAATGTCTGCATCTCAATTTGCAGATGTTATAAATATCCCTCGAAGCAGTATTTCTCATATTGTATCAGGAAGGAATAAACCGAGTTTAGATGTTGTTCAAAAAATTCTAAAAAGCTTTCCTGAAATAAGTGCTGAAGAGTTACTTTATGAAGATCGTAACCTTTTATATCTTTCCAGTGGTAATGATTCAAAAAAAATCCCCTCTACATCGGGTACTTCATCAAAATTATCTCAGACTACCTCTATTGGTGGATTATTTGATCATATAAATGAATCCCCTCGAGAATCCGATGAAAATAAATATTTAACAGATCATACTGCACAAGCAAATCTCAAGCCGATTGAAAAAACGGTAGTACAGGAAGTTAAAAAATCAATTGATACGACAATCGAAGTTGCATCCGGGGTCAATCAAGTTTATACCAACCACGTAGACAAGGTGATAGAACGTGTTGTCATTTTTTATTCGGATGGAACTTTTTCTGAAAGTAAACCAAGTAAGTAATTTTATCCACAACTTATCCACACTTGTGCACATTTGGATTTTTAATAACCTTAAAATTACCTTTTGTTAACAATTTTTCCACAATTGTGCATAGATGATAAATTACCCACAATTTATCCACATTAAAATGTGGATAAATCATTTTTTTTCAAAAAAAATATCACATAAATTTTTCTTAAATTTAGGGTAAGTATTCAAAATTTATGGAAAAATTAGATTCGTTAAATCAAGTAGCAGAGTTTCATTATACCTTTGGCGCACCTGTATTGGAGAGTCCTAGTATACCGCATGAAACAAGATGTGCCTTACGCGTTAAATTGTTAGAAGAGGAATTAGAGGAATTGAAACAAGCCATAGCAGATAATGATTTGGTTGAAATTGCAGACGCACTTTGCGACCTTCAGTATGTATTGTCAGGAGCCATATTGGAATTTGGACTGGGACCTAAGTTTGTTGAATTATTTAATGAGGTGCAGCGTTCAAATATGTCAAAAGCATGTCAAACTCTTGAAGAAGCACAGCAAACAGTTGAACATTACTTTCAAAAAGATGGAACGGAGGCGGAAATAATTGAAGAAAATGGTCTTTATAAGGTATATCGCTTATCCGACAACAAGGTTTTAAAATCAGTGGCCTATTCGCCTGCGCAGTTAAAAGAAATTCTTCATAAATGATTCATATCTTATTAGTAGAAGACGAGCATAAAACGGTTCAATCTCTTAAAAAGGGTTTGGAGGAGTCTAATTATAAGGTAGATGTAGCATATGATGGTGAAATTGCTCTTCAATTAACCAATCATTATCAATATCATTTAATCATATCAGATATCATTATTCCTGGTATCAATGGATTAGAATTATGTAGAAGATTACGTGCTAAAGGTTTGGATGTACCTATTTTAATGTTAACTGCATTAAGTTCTACAGAAGACAAAATCATTGGTTTTGATGCAGGTGCTGACGATTACCTAGCCAAACCATTTGATTTCAAGGAGTTTTTGGCACGTGTAAAGGCCTTATTAAAAAGATATGGATATTCTCCTCAACCTGTGGAAAATCTATCTTCTATTTTAAAGTATTCGGATATTGAATTGGATTTGAATTCACGGCTAGTCCATAGAAATGGACAATTAATCAATTTAACGGCAAAAGAATTTCAATTATTAGAGTACTTTTTACGAAATCAAGAAAAAGTAATTTCAAAATCAGAAATAGCTGAAAAAATTTGGGAGGTAGAAGACGAACAAAGTTTCAACCTAATCGAAGTTTATGTAAATTATCTCCGAAAAAAAATAGATAAAAATTTTGATAAAAAATTAATCCACACTCAATTTGGAGTAGGGTATATCTTGAGAGAATAATGCAAATACGGTCCAGACTTACTTATCAATTTACTTATTTAGTGTCTGCGATTCTTTTTGTCTCGTACCTGATTATATATTTATTTTCTCAACAAAACTATCAAGATAAATTTTACGATCGTTTGCGTCAAAAAGCAAATACAGCAGCTGAATTATTAATTAATGTGAAGCAAGTTGATGGCAAATTATTACGCATCATAGATCGTGCAAATAGAGACATTCTTTACAAAGAAAACATTGTTGCATATGATACCTGTAATGAACGTATCTATCGTTCAAATGACAGTATTTCCTTACATATTGATGTAGAAAGGGTCAAACAAGTAAGAAAATACAAAGAAATTAAATATCACTCAGGAGAATTAGAAGTTTTAGGTACTGTTTTTGCTACACCAGAGGGTAGGATAGTTGTTTTTGCAGGGGCAGTTGATCAATATTCTGCAGAAAATGCAAGAGACTTAAAAAACATATTGATTGCACTTTTTTTAATTTTCATATTTATCGTAATTATTTCAGGTTGGTTCTTTGCTGGAAGAGCAGTAAATCCCATATCTGAGGTTATTAAACAAGTTGACCAGCTTTCTCCAAAACGATTAGAGGAACGATTAGACAATATCGATTCTCAAGACGAAATTGGCAAAATGGTTACCACAATCAACCGGCTTTTAGAACGTATTGAGAATGCATTTAAATTGCAAAAAACGTTTATTTCCAATGTTTCTCATGAATTAAAAAATCCTTTGACAAAGATATCATCACAACTTGAGGTAAGTATGCTTAAGGAAAGAGAAAATGAAGATTACAAGTCTACCATTAAATCCGTTTTAGAGGACACTCAAGAATTATCAGCCATTACCGAATCTTTGTTAGAACTGAATAAAATAAGCCTAAATGAATATCAACTCAGTTTTCAAATTCATCGAGTGGATGAAATTCTTTGGGATTCTCGCAGTTTAACTCAAAAATTACATGATGGATATAAAGTGATTATTGATACCCAAGAAATGCCTGATAATGAGGAATTACTTGAAATCAAAGCTGATGATAAATTGATTTTAACAGCCTTTAAAAACCTCATGGAAAATGCATGTAAATTCAGTCCTAAAAAAACAGCTTTTGTTAAACTGCAAATAGATAAACACCAACTAAAAATTGAGTTTAAAAACGAAGGTAAAGGAATTCCAGCTGCTGATTTGCCCTATATCTTTCAACCATTTTTCCGCGCAGAAAATACCGCCGCCTCTAAAGGTTACGGAATTGGTTTATCATTGGTCGAACGAATCATTCAATTGCACAACGGAATTATTCAGGTTCAATCGGATCCCAATAGCTGGACATGCTTCACTGTCATCTTACCTATTAATGTTATATAATTTATATTATGTTAAATAGGATTTTTGAAGCACACCCTATTCCTTTAGAAACTGAGCATTAGATAAACTAAAATATAGTAAACTAAGAATTGAAAAAAGTGAATTCTTTAGCCACTAAATTATTTAGATTCTTAAATCACTTAAACACTTTAATTCTTTAATTTCTTAAAATCTTTAGTTACTAGGAATCAAAACAAAAATCCCACTAAATTTCTTCAGTGGGACTTTCTTACTTATTATTTCTTACTTATTACTTAATTAAGCTCTTGTAATTTAGCTTCATCCTTTAATTCACGATAGATTTGTTTCATAATTTCTTTCAAATCTTCGTCCTTTTTTATTTTAAATGCTTTTTCAAAGAATGGTAATGCTTCTTTATATTTACCTGCGATTTTATCTTCATACGACTTACCTTCTTTCTTGAAAGTTTCCATGTCCATTGAATTCACAATTCGCTTGATATCTGCAGCATCGTTGTAATTTAAAGCCCCTAACTGATATAATGCATCATAGTAATTGGCATCTAATTTCAATGCACTTTCATAATATGATGGAACTTTATCACGAATTTCCTTAATTTTCGCATTCAAATCAGCCAATTGAGCGGCATTTGTTGCAGGATCCCCTATCGATTTTTCAGCATTCGCCAAATCAGCCATATATCCTTCCAACGTTTTTGTTTTCTCCTTGATATCTGCTTCATTCAAGGTAATTTGTTGGGTAATTGATGCTTTTTGCTTTGGAGGAGTAGTTTTTAATTTATTTTTCAAACGTTTTACCTCATCCGTAAATGCTTCAATTTGTCCTTTTTGACTATCAATTCTCTTTTTGAACTCTCCTATTTTTGATGATTTTTCAGCAATTTTATTGGCTTGTTCTTTATATCCAGCCATTTTATTCTCATACAATAAACCCAAATTTGAGAATGTTGGTGCATCTTTATTGGATTGCTTTTCCAAGGTTTCAATGGCTTGATCAATTCGATTAAATGAAATCAATAGATTGAACTTCTCATTTTTCAAATCTCTATTTTCTGGATATAAAGAGATTCCTTTATCAATAATGGCTAATGCTTTTTCTTCATTTTTTTGGTTTTTATAGATTTGCGACAAACCGTATAAAATAGCCATATCCTTGCCTCCCATGTCAATATACTTCTCATAAGCTTCCTGAGCACCTTTCTCATTATTAGAAAGCTGCGCAACCACACCTGTGTACATTGCTGCTATAGAATCTTTGGGAGCAACTTCTGATGCTTTTGCCATATACTTATAAGAAGCTGCATAATTTTTACCCTGGTATTTGATTACACCAATATTCATAAATGCCTGATATACCTTTTTCTCGTCATATAATTTCGCAATGTCTTTGGTTAAACTTCCTTTAGGGTCCAACTTTTGCGCTTCTTTGATTGCATCTAAGGCCTTAAATGGTGCTTCAATATCTAAAGCGGATAAAGTAGAATCTGGAAAAGAAGCTAAATCCAACAAAGCAATCGCTTTATTTAAATGACTTTTAGGTTTGGTTGGATTTTTAACTAAATCCTCCTCTGCTTTTTTTACTTTATCTGCGATGTCTTTTTTAGCAGCTTCAACGGCGGCCTTGTCTTGTTGAGCCATAGCCACGTTCGCTATGAATCCGATTGTTAATAGAGTTAATACAATTTTTTTCATGATTGTTTTTTAATTTGACGTATTTTCTTCGTTGTTTACTTGATCATTTGATCCTTCTGCTGGTCCACCCTCCTCACCAATCTCATTTTCTACCTCAGGATCTCTTTCAATTTTAGTTACTGATGAGATTTCATCTGATTCGTTTTTCAAACGAATCAATTTAACACCTTGTGTATTTCTTCCCATCACTCGCAATTCAGCTACACTCGTACGAATTAAAATTCCGGCTTTTGTGATAATCATTAAATCATTATTATCATTTACCTCTTTAATAGCAACTAAGGCACCTGTTTTTTCTGTAATGTTTAAAGCCTTCACACCTTTTCCTCCCCTATTTGTCAGACGATAATCCTCAAGCTCCGAACGTTTACCAAATCCTTTCTCAGATACCACTAATAATTGTTGTACCTCTGGATTTTCTACACAAACCATTCCAATTACTTTCTCATTTGCATCATCCTCATCTATCCAAATACCTTTTACACCTGCTGCAGATCTACCCATTGGACGTACACGATGCTCCTCAAATCGAACTGAACGTCCTGTATTAGTTGCTATAACAATCTGGTTATTACCATTCGTTAAAGCAACATCCAATAATCGGTCTCCCTCGCGAATGGTAATAGCAATAATTCCATTCTGACGTGGTCTTGAATATGCCTCCAATGATGTTTTCTTGATGGTACCGTCTTCTGTACACATCACAATGTAGTTATTATCAATATAATCCGGATCAGTGATTGATTTCACATTGATAACAGCTCTAATGGTGTCACCCGACTCAATATTCATTAAGTTTTGAATTGGTCTTCCTTTGGACGTTTTGGAGCCCTCTGGAACTGCATAAACACGCAACCAGAAACATTTTCCTCTTTCTGTAAAGAATAACAACCAATTGTGCATGGTTGCAGAGAATAAATGCTCTGTGTAATCATCGTCTTTGGTTGCTACCGCTCTTGATCCTACCCCACCTCTACTTTGAGCACGGTATTCAGTAATGGCTGTACGCTTGATATAACCTTGCGCTGAAATAGTAATCAACATTTCTTCATCAGCAATCATATCCTCAACAGAGAATTCTTCATCCGTCATATTGATTTGCGTTCTTCGCTCATCACCATAACGTTGTTTCATTTCTGTTAATTCATCTTTGATTATTTGTAATTGACGATCAGGTTTTGCTAAAATATCCTCCAAATCATCAATCAACTTCATGATTTCAGCATATTCATTTAAAATCTTTTCTCTTTCAAGTCCAGTCAATCGTTGCAAACGCATTTCAAGAATGGCTTTTGCTTGAATTTCTGATAAATTGAAATTACTCATTAAGCCCTCTTGCGCTGCATTTGGATCCCTTGATTCACGAATCAATTTTATCACCGCATCTAAATTATCTAAAGCAATGATAAATCCTTCCAAAATATGTGCACGCTTGCGAGCCTCTCTTAGATCATATTGAGTTCTACGAATGATTACTTCGTTTCTGTGTTCAACAAAATAATGAATTAAATCCTTCAGATTTAATGTCATTGGTCTACCTTTCACCAAGGCAACATTGTTTACAGAAAACGAAGATTGCAGGGCAGAATATTTATATAGATTATTCAAGACTACGTTTGGAACCGCATCACGTTTTAAGTCAAATACAATTCGCATGCCTTGACGATCTGATTCATCTCTGATTTCAGAAATTCCTTCGATCTTCTTATCATTCACTAAATCAGCGCACTGCTTAATCAATGATGCTTTATTAACCATGTATGGAATTTCAGAAACAATAATCTGCTCTTTTCCATTCTTGTTAGTGTCAAAGGTTGCATTTCCACGTATAACAACTCGGCCCCTTCCCGTTTCAAAAGCATTTTTTATGCCCTGAATACCATAAATAGTACCTCCAGTTGGAAAATCTGGAGCTTTGATATAATTCATTAATTCAGCAATGGTAATGTCACGGTTATCAATATAAGCCGTGATACCATCTACTACTTCTGTTAAATTGTGAGGAGCCATATTAGTGGCCATACCTACCGCAATACCAGAAGTACCATTTAATAATAAATTAGGAAGTTTAGACGGTAAAACCGTTGGTTCATCTAATGAATCATCAAAATTTGGCTGAAAATCAACTGTTTCCTTGTTTAAATCAGATAGCAACTCATCTGCAATTCGTTTAAGTCTTGCTTCGGTATAACGCATCGCAGCAGGAGAATCTCCATCTACCGAACCAAAGTTTCCCTGACCATCCACTAAAGGATACCTCAGCGACCAATCTTGCGCCATACGAACCATTGTATCGTATACAGAAGAGTCACCATGTGGGTGATACTTACCTAATACTTCTCCGACTATACGAGCTGATTTTTTATAAGATTTGTTGTAACTTACTCCCAACTCCTCCATTCCATACAACACTCTTCGGTGAACGGGCTTCAATCCATCTCTAACATCTGGCAAAGCACGTGAAACAATAACCGACATCGAATAATCGATGTAGGCTCCCCTCATTTCATCTTCTATGTTAATGGGGATAATACTTGTATTCAAAGACATAAATTCTTATTTGTGACTATCTAACAAATATCACGATTTTTGTCAATTTTTCCAAGAAATAATCAATTAAATTTAGTCGCGACGAGAGGATTCTCGTATCACTAATTCAGTCTTTAAAACTCGAATTTGAGGCTCAAATTCAGATTTACTTTCAATTTGTTCAATCAACAGTTGAGTTGCCAATTTTCCAATCGTTTCCAGGGGTTGCGCAACTGAAGAAATACTTGGCGAAATGACCGAACAAATAGGCTCATTATTAAAGCTAACAATTTTAACTTGCTCAGGAACTTTAATCGCCAATTGCTTTAAAGCCAGCATTACTCCTACTGCCAATCGATCAGAAACAACAACAATACCATCAGGCGGATTCTTCACTGCCATTATTTGATGTGTTAATTGAATAGCCGTATCTTGAAAATAGTCTGAATGAATAATCATTTTTTCATCTATTTTCATCTGATGAGCTCTTAATGCTCTTTTGTATCCTTCCAGTCGCTGATTACTTACAGATACATTGGTAGGTCCTGCTACAAACGCTACACGCTTACAACCATTGTCGATCAAATGCTTTGCTGCTTCATAGGCAGACACCTCATTATCAACCATCACCTTACTCGCTTGTATTTCTTCCGTATTTCGATCAAAAAATACCAATGGCATCCCTCTTTTTTGCAATCGAATCAAATGATCAAAATTCTTTGTTTCACGCGATAAAGATATTACAATTCCTTCCACTTGGGAGCGAAGTAAATTTTGAATATTTATCAATTCACGTTCGTAAGACTCTTGTGTCTGGGTAATCAATACAGAATAACCTGCTTGAAAAGCCGCTTCTTCAATAGCCTTGGTAATCGTAGAAAAAAAATGATACCCCAAGTCAGGAACCACCAATCCTAAAGTCTTGGTTTTACTTTTTACTAAACTAGTGGCTAATACGTTTGGTTGGTAATCCAACTCAGCTGCTAATTGCAAAACAGCTTTTTTAGTGTCAGGATGAATATCTGGTAAATCTCGTAAAGCACGCGAAACGGTGGCCACCGATATGTTCAATTGCTTCGCTAAATCTTTAATTGTTACTTGATGCTTCATTTTGATTACAATTCCACTTTCAATTCTACAAAACTATTTCCATCCAATAAGCCAATTGCAGGTTTTTGTTTATGAATTTCAATCCGCAAACAGGTAATATTACTAAATGAAGATAAAATTTTCTCCTTTATTTTTTCTACCAACACTTCTAATAAGTCTGTTGGCCTCGACATTTCCTCTTTTAATATGGCATACAAACTTGAATAGTCAATAGTTTGCTGCAGTGTTCCAATAATCACATCAGATTTAACGGAAACATCCAAATTTACTGTAAACCAATTACCTAATATTTTTTCCTCTGGAAAAACACCATGAAATCCCCAAAACTTAATTTTGTTCAAAGAAATTGTCAAAATTTCCTTCATATTAATTTATATCTGCAATTTTTCCTGGAAATTGATTTGATTTTGCGTATGCCTCCAAAACCTTACCTAAGGTAGGTAGGCCATCTTCTACTTCAGAATCCTGCACTACTTTTTTGGGTCTTCCTGGCCTTTTTCCTTCGGAATTACTTTCTTTTAATGCTTTTTTAACTGGTTTCTTTTTTGTTTTCTTCAAATTCAAACTCTTTTCCGTTTGATTCTTAGTACTTGGTCTTCCTCTTCTCTTTATGGCTGGCAAGTTTTCAATCTTTACCTCAAGTTTTTCAGATACCTGCTTTTCCCAATCACTCACTTTATTAATGGTCACTTTAGAAATATCCAATAACTGAGACGCAATTAATTTTTGTGCTTCTTTTAGTTGGGCAAATGTGCGCTCCTGTTCTAAAATTTCATTTTTTAATTGTTCCTTCTGGTGATTTTTTTCTTGTTCAAATACAAGATATAATTTATCAACTTCTTCTTTTGCCTGTTTTAATAAATTTTCTGCCTTATTTTCAGCAGCGGAAATAATCGTACTCTTCTCTTCTTCAAGTTTATTTTTTAAAAAATCTTTAGCCTCTTCCGATAGATTGAGAGCTCGAATTAAAGCCTTTTCTGCTTCCTGCAAGCGTCCTATTTCAGTTTCAAGCAATTGAATTTTTTCACTTAACTGAGCAATTGTTTGGTTGGCATTATCCCATATATTTTGAACATGCTCAACAAACTGTTCAACTTCTTGAGTAGAATAGCCTCTAAATGATTTAGAAAAAGATGATTCGGGAAGTTCTAGCAATTGATTCATATTGCAATTTAAAGAAATTTAAGAATTTAATTTCCAAACTGAAATATTTTTATCATCCGATGCAGACACCAAAAGATCTTGATAATCAGTCCAATAAAGTTTATTTACAGAATTTTTATGACCACCATGCCGTCCAAAATCGATAACTTTCAATAATTTAAATTGTTGAGTATCCCAAATTTTGATGGTTTTATCCATACTAGAAGTGGCAAACAAATTTTCAGAAGAATTCATTAAAACATCATGGATAGGAAAAATATGCCCAACTAATTCTTCTATTAAATTAATTTGAGCGTTTTCTAATTTCCATTTCTTTACTTTTGCATCCTTTCCTACGGTAATCAGAAGATTCTGTTTTTTGGAAAATGCCAATGAAAAAACAGTCTGTTGATGCGCCTGAGTCGAGGCAATTAACCTACCCTCCCAATCAGTTATTCGTACTTGGCCATCTGCTCCGGCAATTAACAACTGCTCACTCCCTAGATTTGCAATCTTACGGACAGAGGAATTATTGAACTGAAAGGAATGCAAATGTTTATTTAAAATCACATCAAAAACATTTATAAATCCTCCACTATTTCCAGCAAAAAGCAGATTTCCAACCAATTCGAAAGAAAATATGGAATATGCTGGCATGGGCCATGTGAAAACTTCTTGACTAGTACCTAGGTCTATCACATGGATCCCATCCAAATGAGTAGCTATCCAAATTTGATTTGTTTTGGCAACATATTTAATTGCAAAAATACCTTTGGCAAATTGTGCAACTCCCTTCCCTACATCTGGATTATTTAAATTCCATTGAACCAACATACCATCTGAGGCTCCCGAAAATATAATTTCAGGAGATATCCCGCCCTCAAGGGCGTACACAGGCCCGCGATGACCCGAAAATGTATCTATCTTTTCAATTTGCATTGTCCAAAAATACCAACAAATTTGTTAATTTTAAGTTCTATTTTTTGATTCATGTCGATTTCTCCTCTTTCTATTCCTGATTTACCAAAAGAAGTTTCATTTCAACTTTGGAAAATCGACGAAGAAGTGGACTATTTTAAACAAAATTTACCAAGTTTTTATTTGGAGGATATATTGAAAAGAACAAATATTCCACAAAAACTAAAAGAATCATTAGCCTGTCGATTATTACTTTTCAATTCTTTAAAATCATTACAAATTCCCTTAGAAAACATCCAATATGATTCTTCTGGAAAACCAAACTTGAAAAATGGAATTCATTTTTCATTCAGTCATACGAAGAAATTTGCGGCTTGTGCCCTTTCAGAGAAATATTCAGTAGGAGTAGATATTGAAGCAACGGATAGGCCCATCGAAAAAATTGCCCCAAGATTCTTAAGTGAAGATGAGCAATTGGTTTTCAACTCTCAAAAACTAAAATTATTATCATGGACTATGAAAGAGGCCATTTATAAGGCTGCAGGCTACAAGGGACTTGGATTTAGGGAGGGCATTAAACTAATTGAAAACAAAAACTCGTTTTTGGGCGAAGTGTATTTTGAGGAAAAAATCTCTAAGTTTGACTTATTTTATTTTCAAAATGAAATGTTAACAATTGCCTTGGCAATTGTTAGTCATCCAAAAGATTAATTAAAACTTCAACCTCAAGTTTTCTATCCTCCTCTCCTGCTTTTTCATAGGCCAAAATCAAATTTCTAAAAACACGACGAATAATTTCAAGTGATGAACATGGCTGATAATAATGGTCATTTTGAGGCAAATTCAATTGTGCCAAATAATTATCTATATCTACCTTATTAAAAATCAAACCTCTATTAAATACATTGATATAAAATTGAATAGTATCGTGTTGATAGGTCAAAACAAATAAATTAGGCAAATTGACACCATACACTTTAAATCCTAATTTTTGAGCTATATACATGTATATGACGCAAAGCGAAATAGGGTTTCCCTTTCTGTTTTCAAGTACCACATTGATAAATGAATTCGTTATGGCATGAAAATTTTTAGTGTTTGCTCCAAATTTTAATTGATCAAAAAAAACTGAATTAAGGACCTTGATTTGATCAATTGGATGTAAATTTTCCCGAATGTGAGGCCAAACTTCGTAATAAAGTTGATCCAATTCTTCCTTAAGAGATGCTAAACTGAAATCTGGATATCGATAAGTAGAAACAATCCAAAACCCTTCAATGATATCCATTGCTCCACCCTCTTTCCAATGTTTTAGTCGATTTTTAACTAATTCAAACTGCAATTCATGAATTAAATTTTCTATTTTTTGCTGTAAAATGGGGTTTAGGCCTGAATCTTCCCATTCTTTTTCTAAAAAGGGAATCATTTCAACACCTTTTTTACGAATTTCTTCCTCAATGTGTTGAACCACTTCCGTATCTGTATCATCCAGCAATTGGATCATTGCCTTAATTGAAGTATTCATAAGATGATTTTTTTACAAAAATAATTTGTTTTTACTTGAATCAAGAAGATGAAAACTAAATATATTTTTAATAAATATAATAAAGAAGTAAATTTGAAATTAATTTATCAAAATGAAGGTTTTAATTACGGGTGGCGCAGGCTTTATTGGTTCACATACTTATGTGAATCTAAAAGATAATGGATATCAACCCATCATTCTTGATAATTTTGCCAACTCAGAAATCCAAGTAATTCACCACTTAGAAGAAATCACCAGAGATAAAGTAATTTTTTATCAGGGAGATGCAAATCAACAATCTATATTAGAAAAAATATTTTCTTCTCATTCTATTCAAGGTGTTATTCATTTTGCAGCTGATAAGGCAGTTGGAGAGTCTGTGAAAAATCCGTTGAAATATTACGAAAACAATGTTTTAAGTACCATTCAATTACTGAAAACAATGATTACATATGGTGTTCAAAATTTTGTTTTTTCTTCTTCATGTACCGTTTATGGGCAACCAGATAGCCTTCCAGTGACTGAAAATTCTCCGGTTAGGCCAGCTGAATCTCCATATGGAAATACCAAACAAATTTGTGAAGAAATATTAAAGGATACCGTTCAATCTGGAGCAAAGATAAAGGGTGTAGCTTTACGCTATTTTAATCCCATTGGAGCCCATGAAAGTAATTTAATTGGCGAATTGCCTTTGGGTGTACCTGCAAATTTAGTACCTTTTTTAACCCAATCAGTAGCAGGTTTGAGAGGACCTTTGTCGGTTTTTGGTAATGACTACCCAACCCCAGATGGCACTGCCATTCGAGATTATATACATGTTTGTGATTTGGCAGAAG
>JACCDK010245138.1_pt1 | contig 37074 bp, 26 predicted proteins | sample 7445871 | NCBI WGS metagenome assembly JACCDK01 (sample SAMN15323436, study PRJNA562643) | freshwater metagenome | isolation source: river surface water | place: USA:Blue River Watershed | collected 2017-08-15 | reverse complement strand
GTCAATTCTTGGAGGATCATCAATTGTTGTCAACTGTCAAGTCCATTCGTGTCATGTTATATGGTTCCCTGGCCAAGACTGGAAAGGGACATGGCACTGATATTGCTGTCCAGCTGGGCCTTTCAGGCGAAGACCCTGTCAGTTTTGATGTGAACATCATTGACAAAAGTATCGGTGATATTGCCACCAAGAAAAAACTTTCTCTTGGTGGTAAGCAAGAAATATTCTTTGATCCTAAAATGGACATTGAATTTTTGAAAACAGAATCCTTGCCTTATCATCCCAATGGCTTGAGTTTTCTGGCAGAAATCAAAAACGGAGAACATGTTGCTCAAACCTATTATTCTGTAGGTGGAGGATTCATTGAACAGGAAAATCAACAACCTGCAACCAGTTCACAAACAGAACTCCCTTTTCCCATCAATACTGCCAAGGACCTGTTGCATTGGTGCATGAAAACCGGAATGTCGGTAAGTGAAATTGTATTGGAGAATGAATCCAGTTGGCGAAAAGAGGCAGAGACAAAAGAAGGAATCCTCCAGATTTGGTCAGTGATGAAGGAATCCATTTACAAGGGATGCAATACAGAAGGCACGCTTCCTGGAGGGTTGAATGTGAGGAGAAGGGCAAAAGACCTCAACCTTAGGTTGATGGGTGGCAAGCATTACGAGCATCATCAAGAGTGGCAGTCTGCCATTGCAAAAGGCGGAAAGGATTTTAGGTATACCATCGACTGGGTCAGTTGTTTTGCATTGGCCGTCAATGAACAAAATGCCTCTTTCGGAAGGGTCGTTACAGCCCCCACCAATGGGGCAGCAGGGGTGATTCCTGCCGTGCTGCAGTATTTCATCAGCTTCTGTGATGACAATGCTGAAGACAAAGTCATTCAATTCCTCCTCACCGCCTCAGAAATTGGTTCCATTTTCAAAAAAGGGGCTACGATTTCTGCCGCCATGGGTGGATGCCAAGCAGAGATTGGTGTATCCAGCGCCATGGCTGCTGCAGCCCTTTGCGAATGTCTTGGTGGTACACAACGCCAGGTATTGATGGCCGCTGAAATTGCCATGGAACATCATTTGGGACTAACCTGTGATCCGATTGGAGGATTGGTACAGATTCCTTGTATTGAGAGGAATTCGATGGGGGCCATCAAGGCCATCACGGCTGCCCAACTGGCTTTGCAGAGTGCTCCGGATTTTGCGAAAGTTTCCCTGGATGCGGTCATCAAGACCATGTGGGAAACGGCAAGGGACATGAGTGCCAAATACAAAGAAACTTCAGATGGTGGATTGGCCCAGCAGATTCCACTGAGCTTGAGTGAATGTTAAGGGCAATGATCAATACGTATTCACAACATTGTACAGCGTGTCACGCTCTACGGGCTGTCTTCCCACTTGTTTGATCAGGCCTACCAGCTCATCAGTAGTAAGCGTTGGATTTTGCTCCTCGCTTCCCGCCATGGAATAGATCTTGGTTGAATCATCAATGGTGCCATCCAGGTCATTGACGCCAAAGGAGAGGGTAAGCTGAGCTTGCTCCCTTCCCAACATAGGCCAATAGGCCTTGATGTGTGGGAAATTGTCCATGTAGATCCTGGCGATAGCATAGAGCTTCATGTCTTCAATGGAACTGACCTCAGGTATATGGCTCATTTCATTGTCAACATTCCTGAACTTCAATGGGATGAAAGTATTGAAACCTTTGGTTTCATCCTGTAGGGTGCGCAGCCTTTCCATGTGGTCAATCCTGTGTGCATATGATTCCACATGTCCATACAGCATGGTTGCATTCGTGTGCATCCCTAACCGGTGAGCAATGGCGTGGATATCAAGCCAGCCTGCTGCATCGACTTTGTCCGCACAGATTTGTTCTCTTACTCCAGGGTCAAAAATTTCTGCACCTCCGCCTGGAAGTGAATCCAGTCCTGCATCATGCAACAATTTCATGCCATCAGTCCTGCTGAGTTTGGCTTTCCTGAACATATAGTCCAGCTCCACTGCTGTGAAGCCTTTGATGTGCAGGTCTGGTCGATGGGCCCTGATTTTTTTGATCAGTTCTTCAAAAAAATAGATGTCCATTTTGGGATGCACGCCACCAACAATGTGCACTTCAGTAATGGGTTGGCCATCATAGGCTTTCACCTTTTCCAGCATCTGATCAATGCTCAGTTCCCATCCTTCTTCCCGTTTTGAATAAAGCTTGGAGTAGGAGCAAAATTTGCATGAAAAGACGCAGACATTGGTCGGTTCAATATGAAAGTTCCTGTTGAAATAAGTTTTGTTGCCATGTTCTCTTTCTCGGATGAAATTGGCCATTGTGCCCAACATGGCCAATGAACCTTTTTCAAACAGCATGAGGCCATCTTCCGGACTGATCCTTTGCCTGTTTTCAATTTTAGATGCAATTGTTTTGAAGGCGGAGTCAAGTCCTGGCAAATTCACCAGACTGGAGATAGATCCATTCATTGTAGCTTCTTTGTGCAAAAATACACGCTGATTTTGGTCTGACCTAAACCTGTTGAACCCTCAGCCATCATTGCGGCATCTTTATTAATTTTTCGGTGATGGATTTGTCAGTGTAGTCGATTTTCAGGAAATAAATTCCTGTAGGCATTCCAGTCAGGTTGATTTCCTGAATATTGATTGGTTGTCCAGGTTTGTATTGAAAGGACAAAACAATGCTGCCTTTTGCATCTGAAAGCTGAATGGTCTTCAAGCTGTTTACCGCTGGGAAAAACTGGATTGCAGTGCTGTTTGACGCAGGATTGGGGTAGAGGAGGTATCCCTGTTCTTTCAACCGCTGGGGCAGGGTGATGGATCTAATGTTGACATTGTCGATGTAAATGTTGTTGTTGCCATTGCCCATGTTAACGAAGCGCGCCATAAATTCCTTCTTTCCGTATACAATGTTTGTAAGGTCCAGGTGTTCTGTTCTCCACTCATTTGCATTTAAAGGCTCAAAAGATGCCGTTGTATTTCTATTGGCTGTAGTCAGTGTTGATCCCCATTTTTTGTACACCGACTGCCATGTTTTGCCACAGTCAAAGGAAATGTCCACTTCAAGGGTATCAGGTTTTGGTCCATTGGGAGAATTGGCGGCAAGATCAAAATCTAGGAATACAGAATCTGGATTGCCTTTGGTCACCAGTGGTGATATCATGCCACTGACAAAAGAAGGTCTCTGAAAATTCCGGGCAACCATTGCTGACGAAAACAAAGCCGATTGCCACTTGTCGTTTCCATGAACGGGGTAGATGGGCCATTGATTCAATGTATTGAAGCCTTCCTTGAAGGGCATATTGATGGCTTTCAAGAAATGATGAACAGCAGTAGCAGTATCATTCGTTTTGTTTTGATCCACCTGACCATTGGGATTGGCTCCAATGATTTTGATATTGTTTATTCCCTCTGTTACCGTCAATGATGAGAAACCTACAATCGCCGTCTTGTTTCTCATGAGTGTCCCCATCCATTTTTTTGTTTCTGACATGGTTCCATTTACCCATAATTGGAGGTCAATGGTTTTCAATGTATCCTTTCCTAGGCTGGTAAAGCGGGCAATCGGTGAAATAGATGGATCACAACCAACCAGTGGTGGGACATCAATTGAATCCAGTTTTACATCAACTGAAGGGAAATTGAATCCTGTGATGTTGATGTTGTCAAGATAGATATTGTTCCCATATTGGTTTGTGCCGCGTATCCTGATTTGGATATCATTGCCTTTGAACCTGCTCAAATCAATTGTTTCTTTTCTCCAATCAGTTTTAACTGGGATAAATTCAGTGGTGGCAAATCCAGCTTTGGTGCTCAGAGCCGTTCCCCATTTTTTGTACACCGTGCTGAATGATTTTGCACAGTCAGGACTGACCATTATTTCCAAGGTATCAAGGTTGATCGCATCATACAAAGCGGCTGCCAGCATGAATTCCATTGATAATGAATCATACAAGCTGGTTTTGATTCGTTGACCCAAGAGGTCTGCAGTTTTCCCTTTTTCATCATTGTTGAAATTGTCAAAAACCAATGACCTGCTGCCTTCGTAAGATGTCTTGTTGGTGTTTTTCCATCCCAATGTGCTGCTTCCATTGGTCTGAAAGGACCACCCGATTGGGGGCATTGCTCCAGCTTCTGCTGTTTCAATTACAGGCAGCACTTGAAGAGGTTGTAGTTCAACTGCTATACTGGCACTGTCATTGCCCGGCATTTCGTCTGACTTTGAATTGGGAACGTCAAGCAATATTTTAAGTATCGATTTTCCTTGTGGGATGGTCAATGTTTTAAGCGTTAAGGTAACTTCCTCTGCATAGGCTAGGTTACCTGTCCACAACTCTTCATTGATTTTGGTCTCATTCAGCAAGACACTGATCCTTGCTGATTTCAGGATTTCAGTTCCATTGTTTCTGATGTTTATTTTGGGTTGAAAACTGCTTGCGCAAATGGGCTCACAGGCATTGGGATAAACAATGCTTGAAAGCTTGGCATCTGTTTGGGGATTGTTTCTCAGGTAAAATGAAGACAGTGATGTACTCCAGGTATTGGCTGTGTTTCCAACCATCCCAGTAAACCAAAAAACGGAATCATTGGATGGGTCTGGTACCATATCGTTGTAGTCTCCCCACCGGTTGGCACTGGTGCCATAGCCAGTTCCTTTTTTGATGATGGTCTCTTCAAAGGCCATCTGGTTCAAAGGATCATACTGATTTCTCCCCGTGAAGGCAATGGATGCAAAATCAGTTTTGCTGCTGAAATTATAGGCCAATGCGGTTTGTCCCTTTGCATTTTGCAGTATGGATCCCATGAACCTGTGGAGCAAATTGTTGGGGTTGCAGTTTGACTGAGCCTGTGGCGCATAGGTTCCTTGTTGATAAAGGTTCCAACCAGTTGAATTGCGCAACTCATACCACCTGAGCCCCGCAAGGCTGTTGCCATTCACATCAACAGTATGGTTGGCTACGATTGACTGGTAGCTGCCAAAATTCCTAAAGCCAGGTTTGTGCATAATCCTGTTGCTGATAACATCATAGCCTTGCGGCCCTGGTGACGTTGCACAATTCCTGCTGCTACAAACAATGCTGTTGAATGCCGAAACAGCAAAATTCTTTTCTGTTTTTACAATCGATTTTGACGGGTCAGTAAAGTCCACTTTGAAACTGATCAGGCCAATGCTGTCTGCATCGGATGGTGAGGCAGTCAAGACATCATCGTTGTAATATAAAAACAAACCCGGAGTGCCTGGAAGCGATGGATTGTTTCCTGTAAGCGTTACAGGCACCAATGAATTGAATTTATTGTCTGGATCTGTCAATCTCAGGCGTTGTAAACTTGGATTGGGGGCACCACTGATCATCTTGGTTTTATCAAATGCCCAAACGGAATTGCCCAAATATTGATCTGAAAAATCCCTGGTTACACCATACCATGCATCATGCCAATTCCCATACTTGGGATAGTCTGGAAAAAAAGGGTCACAATAAAATTCATAAATGTACCATGCGCCGATAGGGTCGTTGCTGGCTGATACAGCCATGATCAGGGTGTTCATCTTGATGCCTGTTTTGGAACTGTCGCCAAATTCAGACATGACAAACCTGTCGGTAAGCTGGTCATACCAGGCAATGCAATCGCCTCCGCCATTGTAACTGCTGCCTGGCAACTGGTCCATGTAGGATTGAGGAAATACGGTTTTTCCTGATTTGTCGTAAATGCTGAAGAGAGCACTGCCATTGTTTCCATTGATCATCTGTATGACATGGTTTGGACCCACTGCAATACTTGGGTCTGCTGGATTGATGTTGCTGAATCCTTGTCCATCCAGCGCCTTGTCAACGTACCCACCATTTCTCTCCAGGGGGATCAGGTTCATTGGGGCATTCCTCACATTTGATGGAGGAGGCTTTTGGAAACCTCTGGTATCCTTTTGCCAAAGCATGTCTTCTTCTCTGGTTTTAGAACCATATTGCGTGAACACCAATGGTTCCAGGTCCTGGGCATGGATTAGACCTTTCTCATCCCTGGTTTTGATCTTCAGCACGGGGTCTGTGCGATCAGCTTTCCATGATTTGATGGGTATTGTAGTGGCTGTAAGTTGTCCTTGTATAACCTCAATGCCTTGTTGCCCTTGAGACTGAACAGCCAGAAAGAGAATGGTAATTGCTGATATGAGTCTTTTTCCAACCAATGTCATAGGATACCTGTACAACATTCAGGCTGGCATAAAGTTAGACCCAAAAATGCAAATGTTCCTTTAAAAAAGGGTTGCTTATCCGAGCGCACCGGCAATACAGGCACACATCAAACAAGCGATTGTTCCGCCTATCAGGGCCTTGAATCCGAGCTCGGTCAGGTTCTTCCTTTGTCCGGGTGCCAACTGACTGATGCCACCAATCTGAATTCCGATGGAAGCGATATTGGCAAAACCACACAAGGCATAAGTAGTGATGAGAATGGATTTTGGATCAGTGATCAGGTTTTCAGCCTTCATTTTTCCAAATGTAATATAGGCTTGAAACTCGTTGATGATGGTTTTTTCACCCAGCAATTGCCCTACAGAGACCATGTCCCGTTCACTTACTCCAATCAACCAAGCTATGGGGGAGAAGAGATACCCCAGGATCATCTGGAAGGACAATGCATCGTACCTGCCTTTGCTGAAATTGGCTACCAGACTGTTGATGCCGGTATAGTAACCTACAGAACCCAATACCCAGTTGAGAACATACATCAGGGCAGTGAATACAATCAGGATGGCGCCTACATTGACTGCAAGCTTCAGACCATCTGTAGTGCCCAATGAAATGGCATCCAATGCATTTTCTCCAAATTTCTCTTTGGATACGACAATGCGTTCATCTGTTTTCTCTGTCTGGGGAAAAAGAATTTTTGAACAGACGATGGCAGCAGGGGCACTCATGATGGATTGACTCAAGAGGTGCAGGGCAAAGAAATGTTGTTGTGCCGGGTCATTCCCGCCAAGGAAGCCAACATAAGCGGCAAGCACTGAGCCTGCAGTATTGGCCATGCCACCAACCATGATACAGAGAATTTCGCTTCGGTTCATTTTTTCCAGAAAGGGCCTGACCATGAGTGGCGCCTCTGTCTGGCCGAGGAAAATATTGGCTGCGGTTGAAACACTTTCTGCTCCTGAAACCTTGAGTTTACTCAGCATCAGGGCAAAGAAATAAACAATTTTCTGAAGGATGCCCAGGTAATAGAACAATGAAGAAAGGGCTGCAAAGAAGATAATATTGGGCAGTGCCTGTATGGCAAATGTATATCCCCAGCTTCCAGAGGCATCTGCAAGGTTGCCAAACATGAACTCAATTCCCTTGTGTGCAAGGTTGATGATCTCTACAAATTTATCAGAAAACCATTGGATGATGATCCTGAAGAAATTGTATTTCCCCTGTGACAGCACACCAATGGCAAAGCCAATTTGGGCGATGATGCCCATGGATACCAGCTTCCAGTTGATGGCTTTCTTGTTATTGCTCAACACATAACAGAGTCCAATCAAAAACAACATTCCCAGAAGTCCACGGCTCAGGTTTTCCCACATCATAGCTATGTCAGTTTGGTTTATTGGGCAATATACAATAATAATCAAGACCTCCGTCGCATAACCCTGCTTCTGGCCATCTGATAGAGTTCAGTGATCTCTGGAGAAATGTTGAAGCGGATGACAATGAAAGCAAATGAGAGGATGAAAAGTACAGATTTGACAAATAGGTTAATCCAAATGAAATCATGGAATGCTATGCTGTACAGGACAAAGGTCAATCCTCCAGCTACCAACAGCGTCACCCCATTTCTCCACGAGAATGGTTGCATACCATAGATCCGTTTGATGTAATAAAAACGGATGAAATTGAACAGTATGATGGCGATGAGGCTTCCAACAGCAGTGCCCAGTATGCCATAAGAACGGGTAAGCCAATAGTTGAGGATGATTGAAATTACCACAAAGAACATATTGGTAAATAGGTCAATCTTCCAATGTTTTGAGAGTTGTAAAATATGACCATTCATGCCTGTTCCGAGATCAATCAATTTGCTAATGCCCAAAATGAGCATCAGGATGGACATTCCTGCATAGGTGGGGCCAAGCACATGGATAAAAGCTGGGATATTCAAGGTGACCAATCCCAGAATTCCAGCGGCAATCACCAACAAGTTCAGGGCTGTTTTTTTGTAAAGCCTGTCAAGTTTGGCAAGGTCCTTGTCTTTCCAGGCTTGTGCAATTTGTGGGATTGCTGCAGAAACCATGCTCCGTTGTGGAACATCCATGACTGTGATGAGGTAGGTGGCAATTGTAAAGATGGCTGCATCTGCCAGGCCGCCAGTTGATTGTGAAGCAATGATGATGGTATCATTGGTTTTGGCCACAACGTTCAGGAGGTTGCCCAAAAAATAAGCTCCTCCGAATTTGAACATTGCTCCAGAGAGTTTTTTTGTAACAGCACTTTTTTGGAAGACCAGTTTAAAAACTTTACTTCTCACAATTATCCAAGTGAGAATGACAACAGGAATGAAATACAGATAGGCATAGAGTTCTATGAAAGTTGTATACTCCTTGATAATCCCCAATACCCACGCGAGAATAACCATGAGTACAATGATCCTGTACATGAATTCTTTTAAAAAATTGGCCAATATGGTTTTGCCAATAATCCAAGCAAATATCTCGAGGATAGATAGTGCCACCAAAGAAATGGTCATGGGAATCACAAGTCTGAGGTGATCAGACAATATAGGAGAGCGGTCAGCGAATTTTCTCAAGGCAATGGGTTCGATGAGGGGGAAGGTAAGGTAGAGCAGTACACACATCACGGTGCCAATCATCAGAACCAGTGTAAGCAGTTCGTTTTTCTCTTTGGGCAGATAGTGTTTGTAGAAAGGGAAGAACTTCACTGCCACTGGAATAGTACCTGCAGTACAGATCATGGAAAGGATCAATGTAATGTCCATCAGGATCCTGGTAAGCCCAAATTCTTCTGGGGTAAAGAATTTGGGGAAAAGGAACAATACATTGAAGGCCCCAATCGCAAAGCCTGCGTAGATGTAAATGGATGAATAAATGCTCTGCTTGCGAATGGTTGCCATGGGAAATAAAAAAAACCGCCACTGGGTGACGGTTTCAAAATTAATACAATTGCGGATTATAGGTGAGATTCAATCCGCTTTATAAAGTTGTGTTTGGGTTGTGCACCTACAAGTTTGTCCACCACTTGGCCATTTTTGATGAAAAGAATGGCGGGGATAGAGGTGATGCCATAGTTCATGGAAAGCTGGGGATTGTGGTCCACATTCACTTTTCCGATGTTAACTCTACCTTCAAACTCCTTGCTGAGTTCTTCAACAACGGGTCCGATGGCACGGCATGGGCCACACCATTCAGCCCAAAAATCAATCATTGAGAGCTTATCTGAGTCCAGTACTTCAGCCTGGAAATTGCCGTCTGTAAATTCTTTTGCCATGTATTTGGATTGTATGTTAAATAATCAAGTGAAATGCAAAATTAGTTCCATTTTTTAATATTTCATAAAAAGTCATGTTTGATTTATACAGCGTCAACTTGTACCTCGATCAGGGGGTTGTTTTCCAGAAAATCGGCCATTTCGTCATTCATTTCAAATCCTTTTTCAGTTGTCTTCATTTGCACCCTCAACCTTTCTACCTGGTCAATCATGATCAGCTTCAGCCGGGTTTTCCCTGGGTTTTTTTTCAGGTTGTTGTGAAGAAAAGCGGCATGATTTTCAGTAATGCTTCCTGCCTGGAGGGTAAGTTGCAGTTGTCGGGTGAAGACCCTTTTGATGGTTTCAAGCAGACAAATCTCCGAAACCCTGAAATTCCATTCATTTCTGCTTTCCCATTTCTCAAAATTCCCTTTTACATGGATGCAGCTACCCGCAACAAAATAGTTGGAGAATTTCACGTACATGTCGCCAAACAGGGTGATTTCCACTTTTCCTGAAAAGTCTTCAATGGTAATGCTGCCGTATTTTTTGCCTGCACGAGATATTTTGTGTTGTGCTGATGTCACCAATCCTGCCAGTTTCAATGCCTGGTTAGGGCTTTTCTGCAGCTCAATGCCTCCTTTGAATTCATTGTAGTCATTGATGGGCATGATGCCATAGTATTTCAGCTCAAACCGGTAATGATCAAGGGGGTGGCCACTCAGGAACATGCCTGTTACATCTTTTTCCTTTTCCAGGAGTTCAGTCAAAGACCATGGCGGGCAATCTGGAACCTTGGGTGGGGGGATTTCCTGAACAAGGGAAAGGTCTCCGAACAGGGTGTTCTGGTTGGAGTTGGTCTGGCCCTGCCAGATGTTTCCGAATTTGATGATTTTTTCCAACCCGTTTGAACTGTCTCCTGGTGGCTGAAAGAAATACTGAGCCCTGTGCAGTTCTGGGAAACAATCGAAAGTTCCAGACATGGCAAGGCTTTCCAATGATTTTTTATTTACGGTCCTTTGGTTCACCCTCTTGACCAGTTCATAAATGGATACATAGTGTCCATTCTTTTCCCTTTCTTCAATGATGGACTCCACTGCTGCTTCACCAACCCCTTTCAGTCCGCCAAGTCCGATCCTGATTTCCCCCTTTTTGTTGACCGCAAAACTCTGAAGAGATTCATTAATGTCAGGTCCAAGAACATTGAGTCCCATGCGTTTGCACTCTTCCATGAAGAAGGTGATTTTTTCTATGGATCCGGCATGGTTCAATACCGCCGCCATGAATTCTGAGGGATAATGAGATTTCAGGTAGGCCGTCTGGTAGGCAATAAACGCATAACAGGTACTGTGTGATTTGTTGAAAGCATATTGCGCAAAGGCCTCCCAGTCTGTCCAGATTTTTTGCAGCTTGTCTTCTGCAAATCCCTTGAGCAGGGCATTCCCGATGAATTGCCCCTTCATTTTGTCAAGCACTGATTTTTGCTTCTTTCCCATGGCCTTCCTCAATACATCGGCATCACCCTTGCTGAATCCTGCCAGCTTCTGCGCCAGCAACATTACCTGCTCCTGGTAAACGGTGATTCCATAGGTTTCCTCCAGGTATTCCTGCATTTCATCCAGGTCGTAAGAAATGGCTTCGCGTCCGTGTTTTCGGTTGATGAAGTTGGGAATGTATTCCAATGGCCCAGGCCTGTAAAGGGCATTCATCGCGATCAGGTCTTCAAACTTGTCAGGCTTGAGGTCGCGCAGGTATTTTTGCATACCCGGGCTCTCAAACTGAAAGGTTCCAATGGTTTCACCGAGTTGGTATAGCCGGAATGTCTTTTCATCATCCAAGGGGATCTTATCGATATCGATGTCGATACCATAGTTCATTTTGATCAGCGCCAGGGATGTTTTGATCACATTCAGCGTCTTCAGTCCAAGGAAGTCCATTTTGATAACACCAGCATCCTCAATCACACTTCCCTCTATTTGTGTCACCCACATGGGCGAGTCCTTGGCGATGCAGACGGGCAGCAGGTCAGTCAAGTCCCTTGGGGCAATGATGATGCCTGCTGCATGAATTCCGGTATTGCGCACAGAACCCTCCAGGATTTCTGCCTCATGCAATACCTGGCTTCTGATGTCTGAGCCACCATAAATATCACGGAGCATCTTGGCGTTTTCAATCTCATCCTGGTTCAGCGATTCTTTTTCCACCAGGCTGTCATCTCCTTTCAGTGCAGCATGCAAAAGCCTTTTGAGGCTGATGCCCGGCTTCTCTGGCACCAGCTTTGCGAGGATATTGGATTCGATCAGGGGAAGATCCATGGTCCTGGCAACATCCTTGATGCTCATTTTGGCAGCCATGGTACCATAAGTGACGATTTGCGCTACCTGGTTCTTGCCGTATTTGTCTACAACATAATCAATCACTTTCTGCCTTCCTTCGTCATCAAAGTCCGTATCGATATCGGGCATGGACTTTCTGTCCGGATTGAGAAAACGCTCAAACAGAAGCTTGTACTTGATGGGGTCGATGTTGGTGATCCCAATACAAAAGGCCACAACACTTCCGGCGGCAGAACCCCTGCCGGGGCCAATGAATACGCCAAGATCCCTTCCGGCCTTGATGAAGTCAGAAACAATCAGGAAGTAACCGGCAAAACCCATGGTCCTGATGGTGAACAACTCGAAATTGAGGCGTTCCTCTATCTCTGGCGTGATGACATCATATCTTTTTTTTGCACCTTCCCATGTAATGTGTTCAAGGTATTCATCTTGCGTTGCAAAATTCTTGGGCACCACAAAATGGGGGAGTAGGATGTCCCGTTTGAGATCCAGGACCTGCACCTTGTCCACGATTTCGTTTGTATTATCGATGGCCTCTTCAAGGTCTTGAAAGACGGATGTCATTTCTGCAGTTGTCTTGAAATAGAATTGGTCGTTTGGAAAAGCAAACCTTTTGTTCTTTAGGCTGACATCATCATCAGAAAACTCCCTAGCTGCAGGGGTAGCTACTTTTTCTCCCGTATTGATGCAAAGGAGGATATCGTGGGCATTAAAGTCTTTCTGGTCAACATAATGGGAATCGTTGGAGGCAATCACCTTTACGTTGTACTTCTTTGCAAATTTGAGCAAGACCTGGTTCACCTTTTCCTGCTCAGGCATTCCATGTCTTTGCAGCTCAACATAGTAGTCGTCCTGAAAAATATTTAGCCACCATTTGAACTCATTCTCGCCGTCTTGTTCTCCCTTTCGCATGATGGTTTGCGGAACCAAAGCGCCAAGGCAACAAGTAGTTGCGATAAGACCTTCATGATACTTGTGAATCAGCTCTTTATCTATTCTTGGATACTTGCTGTACATTCCCTCAATGTATCCGAGAGAGGTCAGTTTGACCAGGTTTTTATACCCTATGTCGTTTTTGGCCAGCAGGATTTGATGGTGCCTGGGATCCTTCTCTTCCTTGGAAAATGTTTTCCTGTGCCTGTTCTCCGTGATGTAAAATTCACATCCAACGATGGGTTTTACCTTCAATGGACTATTTTTGTCATTCGGATCAGTATGGTGTTTGTGCGCTTCCGCAACAAATTGGAAGACACCAAACATATTACCATGGTCAGAAATGGCCAGTCCGGGCATGTTATCATTGATGGCCTTTTTGTACAAGGCGCCAATGCTTGCTGCACCATCCAGCAAAGAATATTGGGTATGAACGTGTAAATGTGAGAAACGTGACATGGTAGTTGTACTGGGGCGAATCAAATTTCGTAAATAAACAGCAAAAGCAGGAAAGGGTTTTTCCACACCGTAAATGGCATTGAACCGCAGTCAAATATTGTTTTTCATCTGCATCGCAGGCTTGCTCCAGTCTTGTGCCCTGTTCAAGGCATCTCCCGTCAAAAAGTCCACCTCCAGGAATTCCCCATTTTTTGATGATATTTCAATTGCCCTTAATCCCCAAGGACCGAAAGCTGATCCATCTTCAGATCGATCGAGTTCATCCATTGGTTTTATCGAAGATAAGTCCGAGATGGGGTATTTGAATGATTTGCAGGGAATAGAATACGTCCCACCCGTTGTATTCAGGTATGCAGTCTTGCTTGATATTGAAGTGGAGAAATTGACCAATAAAAAGCTCATTGAATATGTCCACCAATGGTGGGCTGTACCATACCGGATTGGGGGAAATTCAAAAGAAGGAATCGATTGCTCTGCCTTTGTTCAAGGGCTTACCAGCGAAGCGTACGGCTTGAGCCTGCCCCGAACTTCAAGAGAGCAGGCGGATTTTTGCAAGGAGATTGCTAAGCAGGACCTGAAAGAGGGTGACCTGGTTTTCTTTGCCTCAGGCAGGAGCATTTCCCACGTTGGCATGTATATCTCCAACAACAAGTTTGTACATGCATCCACCTCGATGGGTGTGGTGATCAGCGATTTGGATGAGGCCTACTGGAGCAGGAGATTCGTCAAGGCCGGTCGTTTATTGTAATTCAGCATATCCTACAAAGAAATTCTTGTCAGGCTCAAAACTGTTGACGGATGATTTTCCCTTGAAAGTTTTCCAGGTTGTAGTGGGTTCAATCCAAACTGGATTGCCGTCAACCAGCACCCTGACGGGGATGTTGAAATTGTTGTTGCAGTCTGACCACCTGTACTTGATCTTGTTTCCGTTTTTTTCGACTTGAAGAGTAGGAATTTTAGTAGAGCGCAGGTATTGGTCAAAAAGGGGAGAGAGGTCCCGTTTCAACTGTTCGCTCCAAAATTTTTCTACTGCTGCAGAAGTGGTTGTGGCATGGTAAAACCGCTTGTTCATTTCTCTCAACGCCATCCTGAATTTTTCATCGTCATCAAACAATTGACGGATCAGGTGCACCAGGTTGCCACCCTTGTAATACATGTCTCCAGAGCCTTCTTCATTGACACCATATTTTCCGATGATCGGGACGTCGTTCTGCACCAATTTCCTGGTTCCCTGAACATAGGCGTTGCCTGCCTCCTTGCCATAATGGTGGGTGGTGAAAATGGTTTCAGAATAGTTGGTGAATCCTTCATGCACCCACATATCAGCCACTTCATTGGTGGTGATGTTGTTGCCAAACCATTCATGTCCACTTTCGTGCACAATGATGAAATCCCAGTTCAAGCCCCATCCGCTTCCAGAAAGGTCTCTTCCCCGGTATCCATTTTGAAACCCATTGCCATAGGCGACGGCACTCTGGTGCTCCATGCCCAGATGGGGTGATTCAACGAGCTTGAATCCATCTTCATAAAAGGGATATGGCCCAAACCAATGTTCAAATGCTTGCAACATGGGCTTGACTTGGGCAAACTGTTTTTTGGCCTTGTCCAGGTTGTAATCCAAAACCCAGTAATCACAGTCGAGCTTGCCTTTTTCGCCAGGATATGATTCGCTGAAGGAAACATATTTGCCGATGTAGGGGATGATGTTGTAGTTGTTGATGGGATTTTTCACTTCCCATTTGTAGGCAGTCCAACCTTGCTTGTATTTTTCCTTGCTGATCAACCTTCCATTGCCAATGGCCATCAGTGAATCAGGGACATTGATTTTCAATGTAGAACCTTGATCCGGCTCATCGCTTTGGTGATCCTTGCAAGGGAACCATACACTTGCCCCCAGTCCCTGACAAGCAACACTCATCCAGGGCCTGCCGAGTTTGTCCTTGGCAAATATCCAGCCACCGTCCCAAGGCGGACGTTTGGCAACTGTTACATTTCCTTGAAATTGAAGCGCTAGGGTAACAATACTGTCTTTTGGAAGCTGAGCTGAAACATTGATGAAGAAAGCATTTCCTTCTCTTGTGAAAGTCATGGGTTTATCCCCGATATAGGCCTTCCCCAGTTGCATGGGTTCCTGCAGGTCAATTTGCATGGTTTTGCCTGGTGACAATACCTTGAACCTGATGTCAACTTTTCCACTGATGGTTTTGTTTTCGTAATCAGGCTCAACATACACTGCATAGTGATGCACATCCCACCAGTTTCTAGCTTCGTTTAGGGAACCCCTCAAGGTATCTGCACGGGTATATGATTTTTCCTGACTGTTGAGCTGGGCATTCGACTGTAATACAAGCAAAAGCAGCGTTATCAGGGAGTAAATTTGCTTCATCTTTGATTGGTTATTTTTTCATTTTGTCCTTGAAAGCCTTCTCAAATTTTTCCATTTTGGGCCGGATCACAAAATAGCAATAAGGCTGGTTCCCATTTCTGTTGTAATAGTCCTGGTGATAATTTTCCGCTACATAAAAATTGGTGAAAGGTTCGATGGTTGTGACAATGGGATTGCCAAAAGCCCCTGACGCATCCAGTTTTTTCTTGAAGTATTCTGCCCTTTCTTTCTGTTGCTCTGTATGATAGAAAATAACACTTCGGTACTGCGGTCCCACATCATTTCCCTGGCGGTTCAAGGTGGTTGGGTCATGTGTCTGCCAAAACACTTCCAGTAGTTCATCCACTGTCACTTCTGCAGGATTGTATTCAATCTGGATCACCTCAGCATGTCCGGTATTTTTTTCACAAACCTGCTCGTAGGTAGGGTTTTCAACATGTCCTCCACTGTAGCCGCTGGTTGATTTTACCACGCCCTTCACTTGTTGGAAAATGGCTTCAGTGCACCAGAAACAACCGTTTCCAAAGGTGATTTTCTCTGTATTCATGGGAGTTGATTTTGCTTTTTTGCTTTCAGATGTTTGGTTTTGCTGTTTTTGTTGCGCACAAGCAGTCATGAAAAGAGATGAAGACAACAAGAGTTGGATGATTATTTTCATGTGCGTCTGTTTGTGATGAAGAATATGTCCCTAAGTTAGGCTGAAATGAGATTGGGAGTGTTTTTAGGCTTAATTTTGCATCCAGTTTAGCATTGGTTTAACATGAAATTGTATCCGTCATCGGCATCTGTTCAGCTTGAGTTTGACAAGGTAAGGAACCTTCTTGAAGAGCAGACCCGAACCCATTTCGGAAAGGAGCGTGCCACCAATTTGCGGATCCATACCCGAAAACAATTCATTGACCTCGAACTCCGGCAATCCTACCAGTACATGCAAATCATGTCTGCAGGGCAAACCTTTCAGCATGACCAGGCCTTCAACCTCTCAAAGGAGTTGAAATTGTTGTCAATCCCTGGTGCCGTTTTAGGCGGCGATGTCTTTAAACTGTTCAGGAACCTGGCTGAAAACATCAAAAGCATTTTTCGGTGGTTTGATGATGAGCGGACAAGCAATTACAGTGCCTTGTACCAGGTCATCAGCCAAACCCGTTTTGAAAAATCGATTCCCGAAGAAATTGACAGGATCATTGGAGATGACGGCAGGGTGGTAGACACTGCCTCAGAAGATCTTTCCAGGATTCGCATGGCACTTTACAGAAAAAGAAATGAGCAACGCCGGACTTTTGATCGCATGCTGAGCAAGTTGCAGAAATCAGGATACATAGCCGATATTGAAGAGTCTTTCCTGAACGGCAGAAGGGTGCTTGCTATTTATGCAGAACACAAGCGCATTGTCAAGGGCATCCTGCATGGGGAAAGTGATACGAGGCGCACATCTTTCATTGAGCCTGAAGAAACCATTGAAGTCAACAATGAAATCTTCTCATTGGAAAATGATGAAAGAGATGAGGAGTATAAAATACTAAGAGACCTTACCGCAAGGCTTTCCTACCAGAGTCCTTTATTGAAACAATACATGGAAGTGCTGGGTGAATATGATTTCATCAGGGCAAAAGCCAAGCTTGGCCAGGTGATGGATGCCCATATCCCACATGTGGTTGACAGTTCCGGGATAAAGTTGATCAAGGCCTGCCATCCTTTGTTGTTGATTTATAACAAAAAGCTGGGCAAGCCAGTGATTCCACTGGACCTTACCCTTGATGAAAAGAACAGGATCTTGTTGATTTCAGGCCCCAATGCAGGTGGTAAAACTGTTTGTTTGAAAACAACTGGTCTTTTGCAGATGATGGTCCAGTCTGGGTTGCTGGTGCCTGTCCATCCAGATTCGGTATTTGGCATTTTCAAGCAACTCATGATCCATATTGGGGATACCCAGAGCATCGAGTTTGAGCTCAGTACCTACAGCGCTCATCTCAAAAACATGAAACATTTCATGGAAGATGCCAATGGAAGAACCATGTTCTTCATTGACGAATTGGGCAGTGGATCTGATCCCAATTTGGGAGGGGCATTTGCGGAAGTGTTCCTAGAACAACTCCTTAAAAGACATGCCTATGGCATTGTCACGACACATTACTTGAACCTGAAGGTAATGGCCAGCAAGACTTCTGGCATCATCAATGGTGCCATGGCTTTTGATGAAAAAAGCCTCCTGCCCATGTACAAGTTGAACCTTGGCAAGCCAGGCAGCTCATATACATTTGCCATTGCAGAACGCATTGGTCTGTCTCAGGAGCTCATCAACAGGGCAAAGGAATTGGTGGATGAAAATCATTTTACCCTTGACAAATTGCTCAACAGAACCGAACAGGATTTGCGCAAGATTGAAGGAAAGGAGAAGGATTTGCAAAAGATGATCAAGGAAAATGAGGCCTTGCGAAAGTCCTTGAACCAACAGTTGGAGCGTGAAAAGCACAGCCAGCAAGTGGAGCTGCTCAAGCACCAGAACCTGGTTTCACAGGAAAAACTGGTATACCTGAAGGACATGGAACGCAAGTTGAAGCAGATTGTTTTTGATTGGCGAAGGTCCGAGTCTGATCAGGATAAAAAGCAGTTGATGAAAAACCTGCATGCCCTTTTATTCAACCAAAAGGAGAAACAGGTAACAGAAAAGAAAAAGAAAAAACTGGACAACCGGTACATGGAAACAGGCAAACCGCCAGTCCCAGGCGATTTGGTACTGATGAGCCAGAACAACAAGGTGGGAGTCCTGGCTTCATTGAGGGGGAAAAAAGCAGTAGTCAACCTTGGAACCATGCCGCTTCAAGTTAATTTTGATGACTTGGTTGCAGTCATAGAAAAGCAAGTAGAGCAGTAGATTCAAGCATTATATAAAACGATTCATCCATGAAAGTTCTTCGATTGAAATTTGCCTCATTTTTTCTGATTTTTGTTTTGTTGGTCAGCCAATCATTTTCCCAGCAAAAAACCAATGCTGATTCCATCAGGCAAAAAATGCAATGGTTTGCAGATGCCAAATTGGGGATCTTCATACATTGGGGTATTTATGCAGTGGCTGATGTTTCAGAAAGCTGGAGCTTTCACAACAGGCAGATCTCATGGAAGGACTATATGAACCAAGCCAATAGTTTTACCGCTTCAAAATATGATCCCGCCGATTGGGCTTCCCTGATTGCGGCTTCCGGCGCAAGGTATTCCGTCATCACCACCAAACACCATGATGGTGTAGCGCTCTGGGATACAAAAGAAAACCATTACAGCACAGTAAAAAATACACCTGCCAAGCGCGACCTGCTCACCCCATTTTACCAAGAGTTGAGAAAAAGAAATGTGAAGGCAGGGGCCTATTTTTCTTTGATTGACTGGAGCCATCCTGACTATCCGGGATTCTTAAAGGACAGCAGCCGTTATGCCATCAAAAATGATCCAGCCAGGTGGGAAAGGTTTAAAAAGTTCTATCAGAACCAGTTGAATGAAGTAACCACACAGTTCAAGCCAGACCTGTATTGGTTTGACGGAGATTGGGAGCATGCTGCAGAAGAATGGGAAAGCCAGAAGGTTCGTGCCGGTATCCTGAAAAGCAATCCTGCTGCGATCATCAATGGCCGGTTGATGGGTTATGGAGATTATGAAACCCCTGAGCAAAATGTGCCGGTAAACCGCCCAAGGTATGACTGGTGGGAGTTGTGCATGACTACCAACAACAACTGGGGTTATAGAAAAACAGATACCGCCTGGAAAACGCCTTATGAGATCATTGCCCTATTTGCAGACATCATCAGCACCGGAGGAAATCTTTTGCTCGATATCGGCCCAAGAGAAGATGGCACCATTCCCAAAGAGCAGCGCCATATCCTCACCGAGTTGGGTGCCTGGAACAAGAAACATGAAAAGGCAATCTTTGGCTCTCTGGGCGGAATTGCACCAGGTCATTTTTATGGACCAACAACCATCTCTAAAGACTCAACCTCACTGTTCCTCTTTTTGCAAGGTCAAACATCCGGAACCATCATGGTGAAGGGACTGAGCAATCAGATAAAGGAAATCAATGTGCTGGGCAATGGAACCAAATTAAAGCATAAGGTTGTAGGGAAGATTTCCTGGAGCCCAGTGCCTGGGCTGGTCTACATCGATATCCCAAAGGGCGTTCAAGACAAATACATTACCGTCCTGGAACTTAAGCTTGACAAGCCAGTCAGTCTTTATCGGGGAAAAGGGGGATTTGAGTAAACTGTTTGAGCTGATAAGGGTTCATGGATTTTTCCCAGTCCAGCAATAATTTTTTTCTCTCCAGCCCCCAGCGGTAACCACCCAATCCACCGCTGGTTTGAATGACCCTGTGACATGGAATCAGCCATGCGATCGGATTGGCCCCAATGGCTGTACCCACTGCCCTGGATGACGAAGGGCTTCCAATTTCAATGGCAATTTGTAGATAGGTTCTGGTTTCCCCAGCAGGAATCTTCATCAATTCCTCCCAGATGCGTTTTTGAAAGGTTGTTCCTTCAGGATCAAGCAGGAGCTCCAATTCATGATGCTTGTTGTTGATCATCCCTTGAACAATGAGCTGATGCATTTCCTCTTCAACAAGTTTCCATTCTTTTAACTTGAGATAGAAACCCAGCTCTTTCAATGATTGAGTCCTGTTTTCAATGAAAGAGCAAAAAACGATTTTTCCTTCATCAGAAGCCATCAAGAGATCACCGAAAGGGCTTTTCTCAATACTGCAAAGGATCATTGTTTTTTGAGGTTGAAGATTTCTTTCATCACAACCCATTTGTCATTTGTACCTGTCCAGGGAAGCCGCTGTTGATAGGTGTCCATCAAAGCTTCCCAGACCTGCACCTTTGGATTGGAGGCATCCATTTTGGCCTTCTCTTCAAAACTGAAATGGTCTTCTGCCTCAATGATCATGAACAACCGATTGCCAGTCCTGTACAGAATCATGTTGGTGATGCCGCTGCTGGTAATGCTTTCCAGAATTTCCGGAGCCACTTTCTGGTGATGGGCTTCGTACTCAGCAATTCTCTCCTCATTGTCTACCAGATCAAGTGCCAGGTAAAATGTTTTCATCTCAAGCTTTTTTGGGTTGATGACCTTTTAATCCAAAATACAAAACGACCAGAAAGCAAAGCATTGGAACAGCATAGCCAATCTGGATATTATCATTGGCGTTGTCAATGATCTTACCCATGATCACCGGAAAGATTGCCCCGCCAATGATGGCCATTACAATAAGAGAAGATGCAGGTTTGGTATTCTCTTTCATGTCTTTGATGCCCAGTGAGAAAATGGTTGGGAACATGATGGACATGAAAAATCCGAGTCCGCCCAATGCAATGACAACGTATTGACCATCTGCATAAATGGCAACCAGGCTGAGTAAAATACAGGCAACAGAATAGAGTGACAAGAGTTTTGCAGGGGAGATGAACCGCATCATTGCTGTGCCTGCAAACCTTCCCACCATGAACAAGAGGCCATAAATGCCAAGGTAGTATCCCGCAGTCTTCTCATCAACACCTCCGCCTGCAATGGCCATTCTTACAAAGAAACTGGTTACACAAACCTGTGCGCCCACATAGAACAATTGTGCTATCACTGCCCATACAAGGTGTTTCTGTTTCAAAGCATCTCCAATACTACCGGCACTTGTTCCTTCTTCCTCTTCCTTGAATTCAGGAAACTTATTGACAAAAAACAGAATGGCAATACCCACCAGGAAAAATCCAAGGAGCATGTATGGCATTTTAACAGAAGCCGCTTCACCACTGAGGTAGGCAATCTTGTCTACTTCAGACATAACGGCCATCTCTTCTGCTGAATATTCTTTTCCCGATAAGATGAACATGGTTCCCATCACCGGGGCCAAAAATGCTGCCAATCCATTGAAGGATTGCGCAAGATTAAGTCTGGCAGTAGCTGATTCTGCATCACCCAATTTGGTAGCATAAGGATTGGCTGCTGTTTCTAGTATGGTCAATCCGCATCCAATGATGAAGAGGCCCAAAAGAAATACTTCATATGTTCTTGAATTGGCTGCAGGAATGAACAGGAAAGCACCAGTGGCAAATACCAGGAGTCCTGTGATGATTCCTTTTTTGTAACCAAATTTTTTTAAGATAATGCCCGCAGGAATGGCGGCAAGAAAATAGGCGAGGTATACAGCGGTATCAACAAAGGTTGATTGCATGTTACTCAGTTGTAAGGCCTTTCTCAAATGGGGAATGAGGATTCCATTCAGGTTGTTGGCAATCCCCCACAAAAAGAAAAGGCTGGTGACCAGGATAAGGGGGAGGAGGTAGGCAGTTTTTTTGGTTGTCATGTGTTGGGGTTTTATTGTAAAGCAGCCCTGTCGAGGTGTACATAGCCACCATCGATATGGATGATTTGTCCTGTGGTATGAGAAGATTTGTTGGAAAGCAGGAATACCACCATGTTGGCGATTTCCTCACCGGTTGTCATTCTTTTTTCCAATGGAATCCTGTCAGTGATTTTTTTCAAGGTTTCTTCAGGGTTGGAAAGGGTTTTGATCCAGCGGTCATAAAGCGGGGTATAACATTCTGCAACGATCACTGAATTGACACGGATGCCATACTTGAGCAATTCCACAGCCCACTCACGGGTAAGTGCATTTCTCCCTCCATTGGCTGCAGCATAGCCGGAAGTACCGCCCTGTCCGGTTTCTGCCACTTTTGAGCCGATGTTTACGATCGCTCCCTTGTTCTTGATCAATTCAGGAAGGGCAGCTTGCACCACCAGAAAATAATGAATCACATTGCTGTGCAAAGACTTCACAAATCCTTCATAGTCTCCGCTTTCCAGGCCAACGCCATCGTTGACGCCTGCATTGTTCACAACACCATCAATCCTTCCAAATTGCTTGAGCACCTCATCAACAGCCGCCTTGCATTGTGCGGGATCATTCAATTCTGCCCTCACCTGACCACCTGTACCCAGTTGGTCAAGCAAAGCTTGATTGTCTGCCTCACTTCTTCCGAGAATGACGGGGAATGCCCCTTCAGCTGCCAGTACCCTTGTAATGGCTTCACCGATTCCTTTTGCTCCACCGGTTACAATGATCAGTTTTCCTTTTAATCCTAAATCCATGGTTATATTTTATAGAATGCTGCAGTATTGGTTCCAAAAATCTTTTCTCTTTCGCTGCTTTTGAGTTGTGCTGCAAAACGATCCACCACATCATGCACCTGCTTGAAACTTCCTGCCAACAAACAGACAGGCCAATCCGAACCAAAACAAATCCTGTCAATGCCAAAATATTCCGCAGCTGTTTCCATGTAGGGCATGATATCATCATAGGTCCAATGTTGATGATCAGCCTCAGTGAGCATGCCACTCAGTTTGCAATAAATGTTTGGATTGGCAGCGAGAATCCGGAGCTGCTCTTTCCATTGTTTGATCTCCTTGTTTTTGATGTCCGGCTTTCCGATATGATCCAGGATCAACCTGTTGTCTGGAAGTTTATCGGTAAACCTTACCAGCGATTCCATTTGTTTGTGGAATACCAAGAGGTCATAAGTAAAATCAAACTGGGTCAGCCGCGAAACGTTTTTTAGAAAAACAGGATTTTTCAGGTAGGCTTCATCTTCTGCTCCTTGCATGATGCAACGAAATCCTGCCAGCTTTTGGTGTGATTTCAGCATGAGCAGATCGTCTTCGACCGATTCTTTGCGCAGATCAACCCATCCCACCACAGCTTTGATGTAATCGTTTTTTTTGGCCAGGCCAAGCAGGAATTCAGTTTCAGCAATGGTTTCAACTGCCTGAACAGCAACGGTTCCATCAAACTTCAGCTCTTTTAAAATCGGTGCAAGGTCTCCAGGGCTAAAATCCCTTTTGATGACTTTCATCTCATCATTGATCCAAAAATGTTTGATGGGATCATAGTTCCAGAAATGCTGGTGGGCATCAATTCTCATGTGCAATGGCAATTTGGTGTTGTTCTCCTAGGCCTTCAATTCCCAAACGGATGGTGTCACCGGCTTTCAGGTACCATGGTTCTGGTTTCTGTCCCAGGCCAACACCCTCTGGAGTACCAGTGCTGATGACATCACCAGGCAGCAGGGTCATGAATTGTGAAATATAACTCACAAGATGGGGGATGTTGAAGATGAGGTCTGATGTGCTGGAATCTTGCATTCTCTTTCCGTTCACGTCCAGCCATAGGTGAAGTTGATGCGGGTCGGCCACTTCGTCTCTTGTAACCAGGTAGGGCCCCATTGGTGCAAAACTGTCACAACTTTTTCCTTTCACCCACTGACCGCCTCTTTCCAATTGGAAGGCGCGTTCACTGTAATCGTTGTGGAGGCAATACCCTGCAATATATTCCATGGCATCTTCTTCATTAACATAAGATGCTTTCTTGCCAATCACTACTGCAAGTTCCACTTCCCAATCTGTTTTGAGGGATCCTTTTGGAATGATGACCGGATGGTTGGGTCCCACAAGTGCACTCGTACTTTTGAAAAACAATACAGGCTCTTTGGGAACATCCATGCCACTTTCCCTGGCGTGCTTGGCATAGTTGAGCCCAACGCAAATGATCTTGGATGGCCTTCCAATGCAAGAGAGGTAATTGATTTCTCCAGCTATCTCAGGACAGCTGTTTCCATTTTCGCTGGTCCATGCTGCAAGTTTTTCAATGCCATTGGCTTCAAAAAAACCTTCTGTCAGGTCCATGCCTGATGCTGAAATATCAATGTTTTTTCTCTGTTGATCCACCATGCCAAGTCCGACAGCACCGGACTTTTCAAATCTGAAAAGCTTCATATATTATATTTAGTTGTTTAGTCGAATAAAACCGCCATCAATAGGGTAGTCGCAGCCAGTGATGAAGGATGCTTGCTTGCTGCACAAAAAGAAAGACAAGGTTGCAATTTCATCAGGTTTTCCCATTCTTCCGATGGGTTGACTTTGTGAAAGTTTGTGGAACATCTCCTGTTGGTTGCCAGGATAGTGCTTGTTGATGAATCCATCAACAAATGGCGTATGTACCCTAGCGGGTGAGATGCAATTGCAACGAATTCCTTTCTTGATAAAATCTCTTGCAACACTCAATGTCATGGAGAGGATAGCGCCTTTGCTCATGCTGTAGGCAAACCGATCGGAGATGCCAACTGTTGCTGCAATAGATGCCATGTTAAGGATCACCCCTTCACCTTGCTGTTCCATAAAAGGAAGGCAGGCATGCATGCAATTGTAGGCCCCTTTGACATTGACATTGAAAATCTTCTGGAAGTCCTCCTCTGATGTATTCATGGCATTGCCAATATGGGCAATACCGGCATTGTTGATCAGAATGCCAATGCCGCGCTGGATGGCAATCACAGAAACAATCTCTTTCACCTGTTGTTGATTGGTGATGTCCACCTCATGAAAATGAACCGTATCCTTGTCAAGCTTTGCGGCCTCAAGTGATTCAGCGCTAGGCTTGTTAAGGTCTAGCACGTCAACGATGGCCCCCTGCTCATGGAACAATTTGACAATGGAAAGCCCAATGCCACTGGCACCTCCGGTTACAATTACATAAGGGCTGGCAAGTTCAAAAGGGGAAGCTGGCATGTTTCGAATTATATTGGGTTAATGCCGACAATTTAGGATAATCCCCACTATTTATTTTAATAAAAGCATATTTTTAGAAACAATTTATCCCATTCCGTTCATTTGATATCTCCTTTTGATGGTATTGAGAAATTGGCTTTAAAATTCAAATAAATTAAATTCAGCATCATGCGATTTTTCAAGAAAATCTTACCGGTATTGTTGCTCATGTGCTCATGTTTCACATTCGCCCAAGCGCCCCCAGCACCTTATGGCGCATTGCCTTCTGCCCGACAGCTGGCCTGGCACCAGGTGGATGTATACGGCCTGGTACATTTTACGCCCACAACCTTTGAGAACAAGGAGTGGGGCTACGGGGATGCTGATCCAAAAATTTTTAATCCTGCACAATTTGATGCAGACAAGATTGTTGCTGCTATGAAAGCAGGTGGCTTAAAAGGCCTGGTGCTGGTGGCCAAACACCATGATGGATTTGCTCTTTGGCCAACAAAAACTTCACCTTACAACATCAGTAAATCCCCCTTCCGCGATGGGAAAGGTGATTTGGTTAAAGAATTTGAACAGGCCTGCAGAAAAGCTGGCCTCAAGTTCGGAGTGTATTGCTCCCCCTGGGACAGGAACAATCCTGCTTACGGCACCCATGAATATGTAAAAACATACAGAAAACAATTGACTGAACTCTATACCAACTATGGTGAATTGTTCATGTCATGGCATGATGGTGCCAACGGTGGTGACGGATATTATGGAGGTGAAAAGGCCACCCGAAAGATTGACAGATCAACTTATTATGGTTGGGATACGACATGGGCGATTACAAGAAAGCTGCAACCCATGGCCAACCTTTTCAGTGACATTGGCTGGGATGTAAGATGGGTTGGAAATGAGAGCGGATTTGCCGGAGAAACTTCATGGGCTACTTTTACTCCAGTTCCTGCAAAAGGCATGAATGAAGCCATCCCCGGCAACCTTAACCATGAGGTCAATCCTTTTGGTACCAGGGGAGGCAAGAACTGGGTACCAGCAGAATGTGATGTTGCACTGAGGCCGGGTTGGTTTTATCATCCTGAGCAAAAAGGAAAAACCAAAACACCTGAGCAGTTGTTTTCACTCTACCTGAAAAGTGTAGGAAGGGGTGCTGCCCTGGATCTTGGCATTGCACCAGATACCCGTGGATTGCTGGACGATGAGGATGTCAAATCACTTGAGGGTTTTGGCAGGCTGGTTGCTGAGAGTTTCAAAAACAACCTTGCTCAGGGTGCTACACTCAGGGTTTCCAACAAGAGAAGCAAATCGTACAAGGGCATGTTTGTGCTGGATGGAATGTTAGACTCTTACTGGGCTACAGAAGATACTGTCAAAAACGCTGAACTTAATTTGACCTGGACAGCTGAACAAACCTTTGATTTGATCAGGATGAGGGAGCACATACCCTTGGGTCAACGCATCGATTCAGTTGAAGTGGATGCCATGATCAATGGCAACTGGACCAAAATTGCCTCTGCCACTTCGGTGGGTGCCTGCAGGATTATTTACCTCAATGAGCCAGTAAAAACTTCCCAACTCCGTTTTCGCATCGCTGCACCTGTTTGCATTACCATGAGTGAACTGGGCGTCTATAAAAAGGCATATTTATAGCCATACCGTATTCTTAATGGATTCAAAACTCCCCATTTAACTCATTTGGGGAGTTTTTTTGTTTATTATATTTTAAAAAAATACCAAGATTATTTAACAATAAATTTCGGATTTCGAATATTTGTGTATTTTTAACACGAAAACGATTTCAAACCAAATTATATTTCTTTGCCATTTATGCTTTGCGTAAAAAATACACAAATATTTTCTATTCACTCACATCAATCAAACAGTATGCTTGTTAACATCAAACACCTGATCAACAGGTTCATGTTAATGGCCTTGTTTCTTTTTGCCGTTTCCTCAATGGTACTGGCACAAAACAAGACCATAACAGGAAAAATCATGGATTCAAATGATGGTTCACCGCTTGTTGGTGCTACCGTCACAGCAAAAGGAACCGGCAAGGCCGTTGTTACTGATGCTTCAGGAAGGTATTCTATCGATTTACCTTCCTCTGTAAAGCAATTGACCATCTCTTACGCAGGTTTTGCTACAATGGAAGTTTCTGTTGAAGGAAACTCTGTTGATGTAAGACTTGTTTCTACATCCTCCACACTTGGTGATGTTGTTGTTATCGGTTATGGTACTACCAGGAAAAAAGACCTTACAGGTAGTGTTGCAACCATCGGAACAAAAGATTTCGTCAAAGGCGCACTTACTTCTCCAGAACAATTGATCACCGGTAAGGTAGCGGGGGTTCAAATCACTTCCAATAGTGGTGCTCCTGGATCCGGCAGCACAATTCGCATTCGTGGTGGTGCTTCCCTCAATGCAAGCAATGACCCGTTGATCGTAATTGATGGTATGCCTTTGGACAATGGTGGAATTTCCGGTCAGGCCAATGCCTTGGCACTGATCAATCCCAATGACATTGAAACTTTTACCATATTAAAGGATGCATCAGCAACAGCGATTTATGGTTCCCGTGCATCCAATGGTGTTATCATGATCACCACCAAGAAAGGTGCAAAAGGAAAACCAACTGTTAATTTCAGTTCCTTGTTCTCAGTAGGCAAGATTGTTGACAAGGTGGATGTGCTTACTTCCTCTGAAGTCAGGGACATTGTAAACCAATATGGCAATGCCGCATTCAGAAGTGTGGTCAGCGATATACACATCCAAAACGGTGTTGAAGGAACTGACTGGCAAGACCAGATTTACCAATCTGCTCTTTCCACTGATAATAACATCAGTGTAAGGGGTTCTTTCAAAAATCTGCCCTACAGGCTTTCCCTTGGAAACCTGAACCAGGATGGTATCTTGAAAACAGGCAACCTCAACCGGACAACCATAGGCCTGAACCTTAATCCTACCTTGTTGAAGAATCACCTCAAAATCGATTTCAACCTCAAAACTTCACTCAGCAAGTCAACATTTGCCAATGAAGGTGCTATCGGTGCTGCAGTGAATTTTGATCCTACCAAACCAGTTTATTCTGGTAACAGTGAATATGGTGGATTCTGGGAGTGGCTCGATCCTTCCTCTTCTACAGGTCTCAAATCACTTTCTCCCAAGAACCCATTGGGTATCTTGTTGCAACGTGATGACCAAAGTGATGTGGTAAGGCATATTGCCAACCTTGTGGTTGATTACAAGTTTCATTTTCTCCCTGAGCTCAGGGCGGTTGTAAACGCGGGAGCTGATATTGCAGATGGCAAAGGACATACCATCGTTCCGGAGTCTGCGGCTTCTACTTATCTCCGTTTCAAGGATCCTTCTGGAAAATTCCATGGAGGTGTTAACAATGAGTACAGGCAAGAAAGGCAGAATACCTATTTGAATGCCTATCTTAACTATACCAAAGACATTGATGCCATCAAAACAAGGATCGATGCAACAGCTGGTTATGAGTTCCAGGACTATCTTACAACCAACTATAATTTTTCTGACAGGACGTTTGACAATACCATCGTATCTTCTCCCAACTTCGCTTTTGATAAGCCACAATACAGGTTGGCCTCCATGCTGGGAAGGGTAAACCTGAACATCCTCAACAAGATTTTGCTTACTGGATCTGTAAGGCAAGATGGTTCTTCTAAATTCAATGCAGACAATCGTTATGGTATTTTCCCTTCAGCGGCTGCTGCCTGGAAGTTGAATGAAGAGTCTTTCCTGAAGAATTCCAAGACCATTTCTGACCTGAAATTGAGGATTGGTTATGGTGTTACCGGTCAACAAGATGGTATTGGTTATTATGATTACATTTCTTATTACAACCTGAGTACAGCCACAGCGCAATACCAGTTTGGAAATACCTTCTACCAAATGTACCGTCCAGGTGGATACTATTTCAACAGGAAATGGGAACAAACAGCTACCAGTAACATTGCTCTCGATTTCGGTTTGTTCAATGGAAGGGTGAGCGGTACTGTGGAGTTGTACAAGAAAGAGACCAAAGACCTCCTCAATGAAATCAACCAGCCTGCTGCCACCAACTTCTCCAACAAGATTGTTGCCAACGTAGGTAGCATGGAAAACAAAGGTGTTGAAGTTACCTTGAACCTTCAGCCCATCAAGAAGCGTGACTTGGTGTGGGATCTTTCTTTCAATGCCACCTTCAACCAGAATACCATCACCAAATTGACCATCTCTGATGATCCCAATTATGCTGGTGCAAGGTTTGGCGGAATCTCTGGTGGAACAGGAAACACCATCATGATCCACTCAGTGGGTTACAACAGGGGAGCTTTCTTTACCTACAAGCAAGTATATGACAAAGCTGGCAAGCCCATTGATAATCTTTTCGCTGACCTTAACCGTGATGGTGTTATCAACGAAAAAGACCTGTATCAGTATAAGGGAATCGATCCAAGGATGTTCTTTGGTATGAGCACCAACATCACTGCCGGAAAATGGAATGCAGGTCTTGTTGCACGCTCCAATATAGGTAACTACATGTACAACAACGTTGCTTCAAGTACAGGTACCATCAGGAATATCCTGAACCCAATTGGTTATGTCAACAATGGTTCAAGAGAAGTGTTGAGAAGTGGATTCAGTGGCAGTGGTGCCAATTATTTCCTTTCTGACTACTTTGTTCAGAATGCATCTTTTCTCAGGGTTGACAATGTCAATGTTGGCTACAATGTGGGTAAGGTATTCAACAACAAGGCCAACCTTCGTGTAAGCGCCAATGTACAGAACGTATTGGTGATTACGAAGTACAATGGACTTGATCCTGAGATGAATGGTGGAATTGACAACAATTTCTATCCAAGACCAAGGACATGGGTTCTCGGACTTAACCTTGATTTTTAATTGAACAATGAACAAATCGATGTATATGAAAAAGAATATTTTTAACATTGTTGCCTCAGCATTGCTCGTTTCAGGAGCAATGGTGTCTTGCACAAAGCAGCTGGATGTGCTTCCGCTGAATGATATTACCTCTGAGCAGGTGTACAAGACCCCCGCTGGTTACAAGCAGGCATTCGCCAAGCTCTATGGAAGTTTTGCTACAACTGGTAACCAGGGCCCCAATGGAAATGGAGATATCCAGGGCCTTGATGAAGGAACTGCCGATTTCCTCCGCCTATATTGGAAGGCACAGGAGTTGAGTACAGACGAAGCGGTTGTTGCATGGGGAGATCCTGGTATCCAGGATTTTCACAACATGAACTGGTCTGCCAGCAATCCCATGCTGACTGGTCTTTATTACCGTTGCTTCTACCAGATTACACTCTGCAATGATTTCATCCGCCAGGCTTCAGCTGAAAATCTTGCTGCACGTGGAATCACCGGAACAGATGCGGATGCCATCAAAAAATACACTTTTGAAGCTCGCTTCCTTCGTGCTTATCAATATTCAGTATTGATGGACCTGTTCGGTTCCGTTCCCTTTGCTACAGAAAAAGATGCACTGGGATCTTTCATGCCAAAGCAGGCATCAAGGGCTGATATTTTCAATTACGTGGAAACAGAATTGAAAGCCATTGAAAATGAACTGCCTGCTGCCAAAGCCAATGAATATGGTCGTGCAGACAGGGGAGCTGCTCAAGCCCTTCTTGCCAGGATTTACCTCAATGCTGCTGTCTACACACCAACACAGCGTTATGCTGATGCACTGGTATACTCCAAGAAAGTGATTGATGCTGGATATTCTTTGATCAGCAATTACAGGCAGTTGATGTTGGCGGATAACCATACCAATACCAATGAGTTTATCTTGACCATCAACTATGATGGTTTGAAAACCCAAAACTGGGGAGGAACCACTTTCCTTACCCATGCTCCTGTTGGTGGAGACATGATTGCAGCTGATTATGGTGTTGATGGTGGATGGGGCGGTATTCGTACCACCAAAAATCTCCCAGCATTTTTTCCTGATGTAACTGGTGCAGCAGACAAGCGGGCACAGTTCTTTACACAGGGACAGAACCAGGACATCAATGACCTGACCAATTTCAAAGATGGTTATGCTGTAACTAAGTTCAAGAACAGGAAAAAAGACAATACTGTTGGATCCAGCCTTACATGGGTTGATATCGATTTTCCCATTTTCAGGTTGGCTGAACAATATTTGATCTATGCAGAAGCTGCTGCCCGTGCGGGTAGTGCATCAGACAAGACCAATGCTGTAACTTATATCAACAACCTCAGGCAGCGTGCGTATGGAAATGCAACTGGTAATATCAGCGCTGCTGCACTTACACCTGAGTTTGTGTTGGATGAGCGGGCAAGAGAATTGTATTGGGAAGGTCACAGAAGAACTGACCTGATCCGTTTCAACAGGTTTACCGAAGGTAGTTACCTTTGGCCCTGGAAAGGAGGCGTAAAGGGTGGAACTGGTGTTGCAGCTTTCAGGAATGTGTATCCACTTCCTTCAGCTGATGTATCTTCCAATCCCAATTTGAAACAAAACGCTGGTTATTAATCTGAACAAAAAATAAAACAAGGTTTATGAAAAAAATCATTCAACCTCTTATCATAGCCCTCTCATCATTGGTTTTCCTTGCCTCTTGCAGCAAGGAAGAAGACAGGGAGATATTTTTCGGAGGCACTGCGCCAGTATTGGCCGCATCGGTAAGCGGAACAATTCCTTTGGGATTTGCAACGGAAAACAATGCTGCAGTAAAATTCAGCTGGACCAACCCTGAATATGATTTCGCTTCCGGTGTCAACAGCCAGGATGTTGTGTACACCCTCGAAATTGACGTTGCTGGTGCTAATTTTTCTGGTGCCAACAAAAAAGCAGTTTCCATCAGCAAAGATCTTTCTGTTGCCTATACACAGAAAGAGTTCAACATCATCCTCAGTGATCTTCAACTGAAACTCAACGCTCCGGCATCAATTGAGGTTAGGGTCATTGCATCACTTGGTGCAGTTGCAACCAAACTTACCTCTAATGTGATGAGGTTCAATGTTACACCATTTGCACCTCCTCCCAAAGTGCCCATCCCAACCTTGGGAACCCTTTGGATCATTGGTGATGCTGTAGCTTCTGGTTGGAACAATCCTTTGCCTGCACCTTTTGTAACGACACAAAAATTCACCAAGGTTTCTGATACCCAATATGAATTGGTTGTAGCATTGAAGCCAGGTGCTTACAAGCTCATTCAGGAAAATGGAGTTTGGGGAACCCAATACCACATGGTAGAAGGCACTGCTGCAGGTGGAACTTTTGAAAAGAAAGATGCTGATCCTGCATTCCCAGGACCTGCCACTGCAGGCAATTATAAAATTGTGGTAGATTTCCAAACTGGTAAGTTCACCGTAACCAAACAATAGCCTGTTAACAAATTAAAATGAACAGTATGAAAAAATATATACGCCTGGGCTTTTACATGTTTTTGGCTGCTTTCATGGCATCATCATGTGAAAAGATTGAACCCCTGCAACTCCACAATGCTGCTGGTAATGCGTTTCTTACCGCTTCAACTACAACAATTGCAGCAGTAATGGCAGATTCTTCCAAGACTGCAATTTCTTTTGATTGGACCTATCCCAATTATTCAGTTGACTCCAACACGGTTAAGTACATTGTTGAAATTGATTCAGCTGGTAGGAATTTCTCCAAAGCCGCACAAAAGGTGATGGTGGGCAAAAGAACAACCAGTTTTACTGCTAAAGAACTCAATGACATTGCACTTGGCTTTGGGTTTGCATACAACAAGCAATACAACATCGAAGCCAGGGTTATTTCTTCCATGGGAAACAACAATGAAAGGAAGATGTCCAATGCAGTTGCCTTGAAAATCACTCCATATGTAGTTCCTCCAAAGGTTTTGCCTCCAGCTTCTAAAATGCTATTCCTTGTTGGAAGTGCTACCGCAGGCGGTTGGAACAACCCTGTTCCTGTACCGTCTCAGCAGTTCACCCGTGTTGATTCAGTTACCTACGAAGGTACTTTCTACATGAAGGGAGGACAGCAATACCTTTGCTTGCCTGTCAACGGTGATTGGACCAACAAGTATTCGGTTAAGGACAACAATGCAGCAGGCTTGAACAAGGGCGGTGATTTTGGTTTCAACCTGAATGATAATTTCCCTGGTCCGGATAAAACAGGTATGTATAAAATTAGGCTTGATTTCCAGGGCGGTAAGTTCTCTGTAACCCTGGTTCAGGAATATGGACTTTTGTATGTTGCAGGTGATTACCAGGGATGGAACCCCGGTCAGGCGCCTCAGCTGGCATCTCCCAAGAAGGATGGCGCTCATGAAGGATATGTTTTTGTAAAGTCCGGCGGAACATATGAGTTCAAGCTTACTTCACAAGCAGATTGGGCAGGAACCAACTATGGTGATGCAGGAGGTGGAAACATGAGTACCTCTGGTGGTAACATGAAATTCCCAGGATCTGGATTTTACAAAATCAATGCCAATACCACCACCAACAAGTTCTCTATTCTCAAAACAACATGGACTATCATTGGCAGTCTAACAAGTTGGAGTAGCGACATAACAATGACCCTTAACAACAGCAATGTATGGGAAGGCCAAGTGACTGTTACTAAAAAAGAAGAATTCAAGTTCAGGGCAAACAAAGATTGGCCCATCAACCTTGGCGACAATGGCGCAGACAATTCATTGGAAGGCGATGGTGCCAACATTGTTTTGCCAACAGCCGGTACGTACAAAATTAGCCTTGATCTCAACAATCCTGGTTTCTATACCTATAAAGTAGTTAAACAATAAGCTTAATTTATTGAATGCTTAATGCCCCTCAATTGAGGGGCATTTTTCTTCGTTCGATTTAACATTCACTCTAGTGCATTCTCCACAATGCATGCAACATACGTTCAAGTCAACATCATGAGAAAATTATTCCTGCTATTTTCTTTGCTTTTCATGTCTAGTCAATTTTCCTTTTCGCAGATTGAACACCTAGAGCCCATGAATTGGTGGGTGGGGATGAAAGACAACAATTTGCAGTTGATGGTCAATGGGAAAGATATTTCCAGCACCAAACCCATCATCAATTATCCTGGCGTCAGCATCAAAAAGACTACGAAAGGGGATTCTAAAAACTACCTCTTCATTGATCTGGTTATTTCACCTCAAACACAACCTGGTTCTTTTCCGATTCTCTTTACCCGCAATGGAACTGTTGTTGAAAAATTTGATTACACGTTGCTCAAGAGAGCAATGGCTCCCGAAGCATTCAATGGATTCAACAGTTCAGATATTGTCTGTTTGATCACACCAGATCGCTTTGCCAATGGAGACCCAAAGAATGATGTCATTGATGGGATGACTGAAAATAAGGTTGACCGGAAAGCGAACGGAGCAAGGCATGGTGGTGACATCAGGGGAATGATCAACAATTTGGACTACCTGAAATCAATGGGATATACCGCCATCTGGCCTCAGCCCTTGATGGAGAACAACATGCCAGCCTATTCTTATCATGGGTATGCAATCACAGATCATTACAAGGTTGATCCCCGGTTTGGCACGCTTGAGGAATACAAGGAGCTGGCCCAGAAAGCAAAAGCAAAGGGCATCAAACTGGTGTATGATGCGGTGTTGAACCATATTGGTTCTGGCCACAGGTGGATGAAAGACATGCCTTTTCGAGACTGGATCAACCATGCGGATTCAATGCGTATTACGACACATGTCCGTACGGTAAATCAAGATCCCAATGCCTCTCAGTACGATCGTGAATTGATGACCAAAGGATGGTTTGTGCCTACTATGCCTGACCTGAATGGGGAAAATCCTTTCATGGCTGCTTACCTGATTCAGAACAACATCTGGTGGATTGAAACATTGCAATTGGGTGGTATAAGGCTTGATACCTATGGTTACAGTGTAAAGCCTTTGCTCAATGCTTGGGCCTGCAGGATCATGAAAGAATATCCTAATTTCAGCCTTGTTGGTGAAGAATGGAGCCTAAATCCATTGATTACAGCATACTGGCAAAAAGGCAAGAAGAATCCTGATGGCTATACAGGCTGTCTTGGTTCTACTATGGACTTTCCATTACAAGCTTCACTAGTGGAAGCCCTTCGACAGAAAAATCGAAAGGTATGGGGAAAGGGTTTGAACCTGCTCTATGAGTCCCTCGCAAATGATTTTGCCTATGCAGATCCTTCAAAGTTGTTGATTTTTGGAGACAATCACGATATGGACAGGTTGCATACCCAATTGGGCAACGACTTGTCATTGACCAAAATGGCCATCACTAGTTTGCTGACCTTGAGAGGAATCCCGCAGGTCTATTATGGTACTGAAGTTCTGCTGGAAAACACAGCACATCCAGACGACCATGGTTACATCAGGGCAGACATGCCGGGAGGATGGAGAGAAGACAAAGCCAACGCATTTGATGGTTCTGGCTTAACCCCAGACCAGCAGGAAATGCAAACACATTTCAAAACAATTGCACAATGGCGTAAAAACAGCAAGGCCATTACCAATGGCAAGACCCTTCATTTTGCTCCTTTTGATGATGTCTATGTATACTTTCGTTACACAGACAAGGAGAAGGTGATGGTGGTGTTAAACAGAAATGAACAATCAACATCAATAGATCCATCCCGTTTCAAGGAAATCATTGGGAATGCTCGGTTGGCTAGGAATGTTTTTACTGGTCAGATGATGTCTTTTCAGAAAAAATTTGATATGCCTGCTAAAACAGCACTGGTTTTTGAAATTGATCCTGTTAAATAGGGCTTTGCTGTTTGCTTCCACAATAGATTGCGCTGTTTTGTTATATTTGCACCTTAAATTTTACCATGTCACTTAAACAAGAACTCAGTGCGCGCAATAATGGAAAATGTGAACTGTGTAATGGCACTGAAGGCCTGACCATACATGAAGTTGCCGGTGCGAAATACAATGATGCAGACGGCGCTATATTAATTTGCGCCAAATGTCTTGCCCAGATTGACAAGAAAGAAGAATTGGATCCAGCACATTGGGCATGCCTGACCGAAAGCATGTGGTCTGAAGCCATTCCAGTCAAGGTAACTGCATGGAGAATGCTGAACCGACTTCGCGATCAAAGTTGGGCAGCTGACAGCCTGGACATGCTTTTTCTGGATGATGAACAATTGGCTTGGGCAAAATCAACTGGGGATCATGAAAATGATGGTACAGTCATCTTGCACAGGGATTGCAATGGGCAGCAATTGTTTAACAACGATGCAGTTGTACTTATCAAGTCGCTTGATGTTAAAGGTTCTACACTCAACGCCAAGATGGGAACTGTTGTACGCAATATTAGACTGGTGCCTGACAATACTGACCAGATTGAAGGAAGGGTAGAGGGTCAGCAGATTGTGATTTTGACCAAATATGTAAGGAGGCAGAATTAGTTTTTTGTTCCTTTGGGAATTGAACTTTCCACTATAGATAAATGCTCCGATTAGGGGCATTTGTCGTTTAGAGGAGGGATTATTTCATGAGCCCTTTTGGGGGATGCTTCACACTTCGCTCAAAATCCCAGCGGCTTCGCTCCACATCATTTTTCATTGCTGTCGTGGGTTGTTAGGGATTATTGCATGAGCCCTTTTGGGGGGAGTTCAGGTTCAAAAGCCATGCCACTTTGTAGCATTGGCTTTTTTTGTTTTGAATACTCGCTTGAACCTACGGTTCAGACTCGTACAAAACAAAAAAAGCCAGCACATTGTGCTGGCTTTTGAACCTGCGGAGAGAGAGGGATTCGAACCCCCGGACCTGTGACAGTCAACGGTTTTCAAGAACGCAGAATTCGTCCGCTCTACCATATCTCCAGCGCAAAAGTAAAACATCGAAGCCGAATTATAAAGAAATCATCAAAAAAACATCTAAAAACTCCTCACTGCAGTTTAATAACTTTGC
>JACCDK010081893.1_pt1 | contig 37137 bp, 43 predicted proteins | sample 7445871 | NCBI WGS metagenome assembly JACCDK01 (sample SAMN15323436, study PRJNA562643) | freshwater metagenome | isolation source: river surface water | place: USA:Blue River Watershed | collected 2017-08-15 | reverse complement strand
GGCAAAGTGCTGATCGAGGGCATTTTCCTGGTGGTCATCGTGCTCTTCATCTTTTTGGGGGACGTTCGCTCCAGCTTGATTGTGGTGGCCACCTTGGTGATCGCACCGCTGACCACCTTCATTCTGATGAATCGCTATGGCATCTCGGCCAATCTGATGTCCTTGGGCGGGCTGGCCATCGCCATTGGTTTGATGGTGGACGCCACGGTGGTGGTGGTGGAGAATGTGTTTCACCGGTTGGGGCAAGCCGGTACCAGCGGGGGATCCCGTTTGCGGTTGATTTTGGATGCGACCCAGGAGGTGGCCACCCCCACCATTTTTGGAATCGTCATCATCATTCTGGTGTTCTTGCCCTTGATGACCTTGCAAGGGATTGAGGGCAAGCTGTTTGCCCCCCTGGCGTTGACCATTGCCATGGCTCTTGCCGTGTCTCTGGTGGTGTCGCTGGTCTTGTCCCCGGTGCTTTGCTCGTACATCCTCAAGGGTGGTGCGGACCACGACACGCGCGTGATCGCTTTTCTGAAGACCCGCTACCTGCAGTTGCTGGATCTTGCGTTGAACCGGCAGCGTGCCACCATCTGGATTGCGGTGCTGTTGCTGTTGGGTTCTGTGGCGCTGTTTCCGTGGCTGGGCAAATCCTTTATGCCCACCATGAAGGAAGGCGCGCTCACGCCCCAGATCAACCGCGTCCCCAGCATTTCGCTGGACGAATCCATCCGGCTGGAAATGGGCGCCATGCGCACCATTGCCCAAGTGCCTGGCGTACGCATGGTGGTGTCCAAGCTGGGTCGAGGCGAGTCGCCAGCCGACCCCGCGGGACCCAACGAATCGGACCCCATTGTGTTGCTGGATCCCACATCCAAGCGCACGCAAGACGAAATCGACGAAGACATCCGCCAACGGCTTTCAACCATTCCGGGCGTTCAGATTGTGCTGTCCCAACCTATCTCTGAGCGTGTGGATGAAATGGTGACAGGCGTCAGATCTCAATTGGCTGTGAAAATTTTCGGGGACGACCTGTATCAGTTGAAGCAAGTCTCCGAGCAAGTTGCGCGGCTCTTGCGCAGCGTGCCTGGCTCGCGCGACATTCGCATCGAGCGTCTGTCGGGCCAACAGGCGCTGACCATCGACATCGATCGCAAGGCCATTGCGCGTTACGGCATCAACGTGTCTGCTGTCCATGACCTGATTGAGACTGCCATCGGCGGCAAAGAGGTGGGCTCAATTTTTGAGGGAGAGCGGCGTTTTGCCATCGCGGTGCGCTTTCCTGAGAATGCCCGAAATTCCATTGCGGATATTCGCAGCATGTTGCTGCGCACCCCTGATGGTCAGATGGTGCCGCTCTCAGCCATTGCCAGCATCGAGTTGCGCGACGGTCCCGCACAAATCAGCCGTGAAAGCGCCAAGCGGCGCGTGGTGGTCGGGGCCAACGTGGAGGGCCGTGACCTGGGAGGTTTTGTCCGCGAGGTGGAGCAGCGCATGGCGCAAGACATTCGCCTGCCCGAGGGTTTTGAGGTGAAATTTGGTGGGCAGTTTGAAAACATGCAGCGCGCCATGAGTACCTTGTCGGTGATTGTGCCCATCACCATCGCGGCCATTTTCTTTTTGCTGTTCCTGCTCTTCAACTCGTTGAAGCTGGCCTCCTTGATCATCTTGGTGTTGCCATTCGCATCGGTGGGCGGCGTCTTGGGTTTGGCACTCACGCGGGAATATCTGAGTGTGCCCGCGTCGGTGGGCTTCATTGCCTTGTGGGGAATTGCCGTGCTCAATGGCGTGGTGTTGGTCAGCTGCATTCGCCGTTTGCGCGAGGAGGGCATGGCCGTCATGGCAGCGGTGCGTGAGGGATGTATCCAGCGATTTCGACCGGTGATGATGACGGCAACCGTGGCCTTGCTGGGGCTTGTACCCTTCCTGTTTGCCTCAGGGCCAGGTTCGGAAGTTCAAAAGCCACTGGCCATTGTGGTGATCGGTGGTCTGCTCTCTTCAACCTTGCTGACCTTGGTGGTCTTGCCCGCCCTGTACCGTTGGTTTGATGACTCGCCCATTGAAGGATGACAACATGAGAAACATGGTAGAAATTCGTGCGATCTTTCGTCCCAACCGCCTGCCGCGTTTGCGCGAGGCCTTGCGCGCCATTCCCAATTTTCCGGGCGTGACGGTATTCAAGGCCGAAGGTTTCACGGCGCCCGCAATGACCACCAAGCTCTCGGTGCGCGAGGAGTTGACAGACTTTTCGGACAAATTGATGCTGTGTGTGCTGGCCGACGAAGATAGCGTCGAGACCATTCGACAAACCATCCTGGACAACTGCAAAACAGGGCAGGTGGGAGATGGTATCGTCTGGACTGTCCCCATTGCCACCATGCACCGCATTCGCAATGGGTCGGATATGCAGCAAATCGACTGATGGGCCTGAGTGGGGTGAGTTGCCTATGAAAATCTGCGTCTTTGGTGCCGGAGCCATCGGGGGCTATCTGGCTGCTCGCCTGTTGCAGGCAACGACCCATGAACTCTCTGTGGTGGCCCGAGGTGAACAGTTGCACGCCATTCGCAGTCGCGGCCTGCGTTTGCTGGCTCCTGGCGAGGATATTGTTGTTCACCCACACGCGGCTACCGATCGGGTGCAAGACCTCTCCCCACAAGATCTGGTGTTGGTGACTCTCAAAGCCCACTCTCAGGCCGCTGCAGCAGCAGACATCGCTTATTTGCTGTCGGGTGGTGGCAGTGCCGTTTTCATCAACAATGGCATCCCCTGGTGGTGGTCTTTCGGACTCACTGGTGAGGCACCCCACAGCATGCCGCTGCTCGACCCCGAGGGCACGTTGTGGCGCGTGGTGCAACCCCAGCGGGTCATCGGTTGCGTCGCCTTTTCAGCCAATGCTGTCACCGAGCCGGGTGTGGTGCGTCACACCGCCAACAACCGCTGGGTGCTGGGTGAGCCCGGCGGCGAAACCTCCGAGCGCTTGGAGCAGGTCACCTCACTGTTGCGACAAGCGGGCCTGAACACCGAAGCCAGCCATCGGATTCGTCAGGTGGTCTGGAGCAAGTTGTTGCGCAATGCACCGATGAACTCGTTGTGTGCCCTCACGCGGGTCTCGGTGGACCAATTGGCGGATGTGCCTGGCATGATGGACCTCTACACCGCGCTGGTCCAGGAGATCGCCGCGATCGCCAGCGCTCAAGGCTACGAGCTGGGCGACGAGGTGGAAGCCGCCAAAAAAGTGCCGCTACTGGGCGCGGCAATGGATGGCACACAGCGAGCCCGTATCAAACCGTCCATGCTGCAGGACGTCGAGGCAGGGCGTCACCTCGAGGTGGAAGCCATTGTCGGCCAGGTGCAAGAGCTGGCACGGGCCTGCCTCGTGGCCACCCCGGCCCTGGATACCATCGTACCTCTGCTGCGTGCCCTTGACCTCACGCCATCGGTCCCCTGAAGGTGGAAGGCTGCAGATCCGCCACCGCGCTGGCGCGTCGCTTCAGCCAGTACTGGTAGGCTGGCGCGAGCATGTCGAAGCCAGGGTCACAGCCCAGTTTTTGCGCGGCATCGACGGCCCAGTTGGGGTTGTAAAGCATTTCACGCGCCAGTGCGATCAAATCGGCGCGACCTTCCCGCAAGATGCTCTCCGCTTGCTCGGCATGCACAATCAAACCGACGGCCATGGTGTGAATACCGGCTTCTTGGCGTATCTGCTCGGCGTAGGGCACCTGATACCCGTAAGTGGGTTTCAGTGCGTTGGCCGGAGGTTTGCCCAGTATGCCCCCCGAGCTGCAATCGATCACATCGACCCCCAGGGGTTTGACCCGTCGGGCCAGCGCCACACTTTGCGCGGGTCCCCAGCCAGCATCATCCTCGGCGGAAAGCCGTAGAAACAGCGGTTTGTGCAGGGGCCAATGGGCGCGCACACTCTCCACCACCTCGATCGCAAAGCGCATGCGGTTGAGTTCGGTTCCCCCGTATCGGTCGGTGCGTTGATTGGCCAGCGGGGACAGGAACTCGTGCAGCAAGAAACCGTGCGCGCCATGAATTTCCACCACATCGAACCCAGCCAGGTTCGCGCGTCGGGCGGCCTGCCCCCAGGCTTGCACCACCTCGCCGATATCAGCGATGCTCAAAGCGTGCGGGACCGGTGATCGCTCGTCTGCAGGCAATGCACTGGGGGCCACGACCTGCCAATCATCCCAATCGTCCACGCCTTCGGATTCGGCCATCTCGCGGGTCAGGGGCTGCATGCCCTCCCAGGGGCGCTGTGTACGTGATTTGCGCCCTGAATGGCCAAGCTGAATCCCCGCTGCTGAGCCGCAGTGATGCAGCAAATTCACAATCTGGGACAGCTTGGGGATGAAGTCATCGCTCCACAGGCCCAGATCGCCAACCGTGCCGCAGCCGCGCCGCTCCACCTTGGTCGATTCCAACATCACCAAGCCCGCGCCACCCGCTGCAAAACGACCGGCGTTCATCAGGTGCCAGTCGGTGGCAAAGCCTCGCTGGGCCGCGTACTGGTGCATGGGAGCCACCACCACGCGATTTTTCAGGGTCAGTTCGCGCAGAACCAAGGGGGAGAAAAGCACAGTCGTGGTCATGTTGAATGGTGAAAGCTTAGGTGTGTGGGCTGGGACGTGCGAGAAGCTGCAACGATGCATGACAGCACATAATAGGCGCTGACTGCATCGCTTGGTGGAAGAAGACGCTCTGCTGGGTGAGATTGTCCACTCGATCTTTCAGGTTAAAAAAATTGCCCCAAACTGGGCAAGTGTTGGGGGTACACCCCCGTGAGGAACTACACATGTCATCAAACTTCAGGAACAACCCCTCTCGTCGGCGGTTGCTGAGTGCCGGGTTGTTCGGCGCAGCCAGCCTGGCCATGCCAGCATTTGCACAGAGCGCATATCCCAACCGCCCCATCGTGCTGATTGTGCCGTTCCCTCCTGGGGGCGTGACTGACTTGGTTGGCCGCGAGTTGGCCAAGCGACTGACGGATGCATTGGGTCAAAGCGTGGTGGTGGAAAACCGAGCAGGGGCGGGTGGGAATATCGGCACAGCGGCCTTGGCCAAAGCCGCACCGGATGGCTACACCCTGGGCGTCATGACCGTGAGTGCCATGTCGATTGCCCCGCATGTTCAGAAAACCTTGTCATTTCAGCCGCTGAAGGATTTCACGCCCATCAGCAACATCGTCAACACACCGGGTGCGATTGTGGCGGGGCTGAAGACGCCTTATCAAAATTTGCAGGACTTGATCAAGGCCGCCAAGGCCGCGCCGGGTCGCATCACCTACGCCAGTGTGGGATTGGGCTCGCTACCCCATCTCGCAGCGGAGATGTTTGCCCAGCAAGCGGGCATTCAGCTGTTGCATGTGCCCTACAAGGGGGCTGCACCGGCCATGCAGGACTTGTTGTCAGGCGTGGTGGACTTGACCTTTGAGAGTGCCCTGACCAACACGGTCACCCATTTTGCTCAAGGCAAACTCAAAGTGCTGGCCACCACGGGCACGCAACGCGTGCCCATCCTGCCCCAAGTGCCGTCGGCCAACGAGGTCTTGCCAGGCTATACGGCGCAGGGTTGGTTCGGTTTCTTTGGACCGGCTGGCCTGCCTGCCCCGATCACCGCCAAGCTCAACGAGGTGGCCGTGGCCATGTTGCGCGAGCCTGCCTTGCTGGAACGGTTCGAGAAGTTGGGTATCCAGGCCGATCCATCGGCGCCGCCGCAGTTCGCTCGCTATCTGCAAGAACAGGACCGCCTGTGGGCAGGAGCCACCAAGGGTCTGAACCTTCAACTCGACTGAAGCAGAGCCTCGCAGCGAGGCCTGCTGATTCAGTTCTACGAGGTGCTCAGACCCACTCCACCTTGGGTTCATCACCCGGCTGGATAGATTGAAGCAAGCCTTCCTTCTGGCCGGGGGCTGGTTCGACACATTCGAATCTGCGCGGAACAAAGGGAGGCACAGCGCACACGTCATATTTGTTGAGCACAACGGAATGTTCTGCGTGACGTCCCCAAATGACCTTCCAAACGCCTTCCAGGCACACAAAGGTCTCGTTGGTATCGTGGTTGTGCAACATGGGACCGTTACCAGGCTCGGCCTTGATGAAGGACATCTGGAATCCTTCCTTGACCGGAATCGCTGACCAGGGGTCGGTGGCACCATCGGCGATCAACCCGGTGCCCACAATCAGGTAGTTCTTGCGGACGTGGCCGGGCAGTTGGCTGTCGTGGTAACGATTGGGCGGATATTTGATCGCGTCGAATCGGGCCACGCGCTTGTGCATTTGCTCGGGGGTGCAGTCCACGATGGGCATGCTGTATTGCTTGGTCATGGGAATCTCCGGGTGGGTTCACCAGGGCAGTGCTGGCATGCCCTGGGTGAGTCTTGAAGCTTGTAAAGCCTTTTGCAGATGATGAGTCCTGATCATGCGCGCGATCTCATCTGCTCGCCAGTTAAGTTGAGTCCAACTTGTCACAGACGCGTCAGAGGCTGCAACGCGTGATCACTCGGCCCGAATGTTGGCGGCCTTGATTAAAGCGCCGTATTTCTCGCGGTCCTTGGCGACCATGGCCTCGTACTGCTTGGGGGTGGAGGAGAGTGGCAACATGCCCAATGCATAGATTTTTTGCTGCATCTCCGGCGAATCGATGATCTCCTTGATGGCTGTGCTGAGTTTGTTGGTAATCTCGACCGGCAGGCCTGCGGGCGCCACCACCCCAGCCAATGACACTGAGTCGAATCCCTTGACGCCAGCTTCCTCCACAGTCGGCACCTGCCCACGCGCGGCTACCCGGGTGCTGTCTGAAACACCCAACAACACCACACGACCCGTATCGGCAAAAGAGGAGATGGAAGGCCCCGAGCCGAACGTAAAGGTCACTTCGCCACCCAGCAATGCCGTGGCGGCGGGACCGGCGCCCTTGTAGGGCACATGGGTCATTTGCGTGCCAGTCATGTGGGCGAGCAATGCGCCTGCCAGGTGGATGCTGTTGCCAATGCCTGCAGAGCTATAGGTGATCTTGCCGGGTTCGGCACGCGCTTTGGCGACCAGATCGCTCACACTTTTGATACCCGAGGAGGGCAGAACTGCCAGGTACAAAGGGAACTTCACGATGGAGCCCAGGTAGGTGAAGTCTTTGGCCGGGTCGTAAGGCAGGTTCATCATCCAGGGGTTGACGTCCAGCGCGCCGGTGGAGACAAGCGACAGGGTGTATCCATCGGGTTTGGATTGACGCAGGAAATTCATGGCGATGGTGCCATTGGCTCCGGCCTTGTTCTCAACCACCACAGGCACCTTGAAACGATCCTCCATTGCTTTAGCCAGCAAACGACCCGCACTGTCGTTGCCACCACCGGGCGCAAAGGGAATGATGAGTTTGATAGGACCATTGGGCCATTCCTGTGCATGCAAGCCCGCCGTCATCCACAGGGAACAGGCCAGAAGGGCCAGGGTTCGCCAAGGGGTTCGCCACCCGGAGAGGGAGGCCGTTGCGCGCACGCGGGATTCGAAAGTCATGTCAAGCTCCATGTTGCTGAAAGTGAAAGGGTGTGCGACCATGCAGTTCAATGCTTCGTCAGCCAGACCTTTGCAACCCAGGGTTGTAGCTGAAATTTCATCTTCTTCCTAGTGGGTCTAGGGAATACGCCGATACATCATGAACGTGCTTGACAACCGACACATCATTCTGGATGCCAATGGACGCCGCGTCCCGCTGGCTTATTGGATACCGGTTGATGCATCGGGGCCGTGCCCCCTGGTCTTGGTGGGACACGGCGGAAGTGGTCACAAGACTTCTTCACTGGTGCTCGATATCGTGCAGCGGGCGCTGCCTGCAGGCATCGCCGTGGCCGCCATCGATGGGCCGGTGCATGGCGAGCGACGCCAGGTGTTTGTTGACGGCCCGGTGGTTCGTGATGAATTTCGCGAACTGTGGTCACGGGGTGGTGACGTCGACGCGATGGTGCAGGATTGGCGAGCCGCCTTGGATCACCTGTGCCAGAACGCCAGCATTGATGCTGGCCGAGTGGCCTGGTATGGCATCTCCATGGGAACGGCGTATGGTTTGCCTGTGGTCGCGGCTGATCCGCGTATTCAGGCCGCTGTGCTGGGCATGTGGGGGACGTGTCGCGCGCCCAGCGAGCGCCTGGTCGCAGATGCACATCGCCTCACAGTGCCTGTGCTCTTTCAGGTCAAGCGTGAGGACGCCATCTTCACAGCGGCGGGACAGCGGGACCTTTTCGACCACATCGCCAGTGCAAGCAAAGCCTTCGCCGAGTATGACGGAGGGCATGTGGATCCCGTTGGAGAACAACTGGATGACATCGTCCGCTTTGTCCGAACGCACCTGCGCGCATGATCGGCGCCGTGTTTGGGCTACCTGAAGAACACCATGGCTAACGAACCCACCCCTGCCGCGTTGGAACCCACCCCTGCCGCGTTGGTGACAGGGGCCTCTTATGGCATTGGTCGCGAGATTGCTGTCGGCCTGGCCCGGGATGGCTGGGATGTGGTGCTCACGGATCTGAACCCGCACGATCTGGAACCGGTGGTGGCCGACATCCAGGGGTTGGGCCGTCGAGCCGTTGCGCTTGCCCTGGACTTGCGCGAGCCCACCACATTCGCGGGGGTCGTGGCCTCTGCGGTGGAGCAGTGTCCTCAGCTGTCGGTGCTGGTCAACAATGCCGGTATTCCATCCCTCAGTCAGCCCGCGCTGGCCACCAGCGTTGCACAGTGGGAATCTGTGGTGGACACGAACCTCAAAGGCACCTATTTCCTCACCCAGGCGTTTGGACACTGGTTGATCTCCCAAGCCAGGTCAGGGGCCATCATCAGCCTGAGTTCCACGCACGGCAGTGTCGGATTTGCGGGTGCCTCGGTGTATGGCATTGCCAAAGCGGGGATCAATCAAATGACGCGCATGCTGGCCATCGAGTGGGCGCCCCATGGCATTCGCCTGAATGCCGTGGCACCTGGCACCACCCCGACGCCGACGCGGCAAGCCAGCCTTCTCAATCCACAACGTCGCGAGGCCATGCTGGCTCGAATCCCCTTGCAGCGTTTTGGAACTGCACAGGAGATGGCCGCCGCTGTGCGCTACCTGGCCAGCCCTCAGGCCAGTTACATGACGGGTCAGATCCTGCATCTGGATGGTGGGCTGACGGCGTATTGAGCCGTCCGTCCCTGTTTCCGGGGTCAGTCGGTGGCCACAGGGCGAATCGCACTGGGGCCGCGTTGAATGCTGGCATCCAGCCCTTCAATCAGGGCGCCGACGGTGCGCAGGTGCGGCACCGGCACTTGCATGAGCTCGGCCATCTCGATCGGTGCCCCGATGATGGCTTGCCACTCCAAGGGTCGTCCGGCGCGTGTGTCTTGAAGCATCGAGGGTTGTTGCGCAAAGTTGCCGATGACCCGCTGGAGCTCCTCGTCCGCATCCATCTGCAGTTCTGTGCCGGCTTGCCGAGCGATTGAGCCCACTTCGGCGAGTAAGGCCGTCACCAGTTGGCGGGTCGCGGGTAATTGCACCAGATGTCCGCTGGACGATTGTGTCAGGGCCGCCAGCGGGCCCCACACCAGGTTGAGGACCAGCTTGCGCCATTTTTCGCCACGGATGTCGGCGGTCAATTGCACGGGATAGCCGAGCTCGAGGGCGGCGGCCGCTTGCTGCAAGCGTGTGGACAGCGAGCCATCCAACTCGCCCAGCACCAGTTTCTGCGGACCTTTCACCGTGGGCAGGAAGATATGTCCAGGCGCCAGCAGGGTGGCAGGCCGGTAGATCACGGCTCCAAGCATATAGTCCAGATCAAAGATACGGTTCAATGTGTTGGAATGCAGTGAGGCCAGCGAAGTGCCCGCCCACGGTGACGCATGGCGCTCGAACAGCCACCACGGCAACCCATTTTGAATCATCACCAGACAGCCGCCGGGTGCCAGCAGCCGTTGAATGTCAGCCGCCGCCGTGACCAGCTGGGTTGACTTGAGCGTGACCAGAATCAGATCGAAGCCCTGGCTGGGCAATTCGGCGGGTAGAGCTGCGCGGACCACGTGCTGCTCTTGGCGGCCATCGGCCCACTCCAACAACACGCCACGGTTCGCCTGCAGGGCCTTCAGGTGCTGACCGCGAGCCCCCAGGGTGACGTCAAGACCCGCCTGGGCCAGGCGCCCACCCAGAAAAGCGCCAATGGCACCCGCCCCATACACCAGCACTCGGGGGTGTGCCAGACTGTCTGGACTCATTCCTTCGGTATCTTGGCGTCGACGACGATTTTGCCGAATTTGGCCAGGTCATCGTGAATGATTTGCCCCAGTTTGTCAGGCGAGCCGCCATTGATGACCAAGCCTAACTCGCGAGCCCGTTGCATGAGCTGAGGTTGCCGCAGCGCTTCGTTGGCAGCCGCATTGAGCTTGGCAATGATGGCCGCTGGTGTTCCGGCAGGGGCGGCAATGCCTTGGTTGATGGGCAAACTAAAGCCCTTGACGCCCGCTTCATCCAGCGTCGGCACGTCGGGGAACACCGGGTCGCGTTGGGGGCCCGCCGTTGCGAACGCCTTCAAACGGCCGGTTTCCAGCAAGGGTTTGGCGTTGCCATCCCCGTAAATACAACTCACGTTGCCCGCCAGCACATCCTGCAAGGCGGGTCCGCCGCCACGGTAATGCACATGGGTGATGTCGGTCCCGGTCATGGATTTGAGGAGCGACCCCAGCAGATCATGGCCAGAACCAGGGCCGGCTGTTGCATTGGTCAGTTTGCCCGGATTCTTTTTCGCATAGTCGACCAACTCCGCCAGCGTGTTGGCAGGCACGGACGGGTGGCAGACCAGGATGTTGGCATACCAGAACAGCGGCGCTACCGGCTTGAAGCTGGTGACGGGATCGAACGGCAAGGATTTGGACATGGCAGGCATGGAGCCATGTGTGATGGAATTGACGTAAAGCAGGGTGTAGCCATCGGGATTGGACGTGGCGACATGCTGCACGCCAATACGTGTGCCTGCGCCCCCCCGGTTGTCCACCACCACTTGCACGCCCAGCACCGTGGACATGCGGTCGGCCATGAGACGAGCGGCCGTGTCGGTGATGGCGCCTGGGGCGTAGGGCACGACCAAGCGGATGGGCTTGGTGGGGTAATCCTGCTGCGCCATCACGGGCAATACAAGGGCTGCACCGGATGCGGCAACCATGCTGGTCAGAATGATTCTGCGTATGTTCATGGCGGGTTGTCCTGGTTGAGGTTCTGAGGATGCTGGGTCATCGGAATGTCAGTGCGCCTGTTGGGCGATCTTCAAGGCTTCGATCTGTTGAGCAGAGATCGTTTCGCGGCTTTGGGTGACCAGGAGAACTCGCGAAGCCTGGTCGGAGGTGTTGCGCACGGTGCGTGCAGTGCCGGGTTCTATGCGCACCAGGTCATAGCGGTTGAGACTCACCGCTTGTCCTTGGAAAGTCACTTCGCAGGTGTGATCGCTGGTCTGGATCACCCATTGGCAGTGTTCATGGTCCACATGGGTCGAGGACGATTCATGGGCGGCCAGTTTGAGCATGGAAACATCCATGCCCGGCCAGCTTGACACGGGTGCCGGCGCATGAGGGCTTGAACTCATGACGGGATACACGGTTTCGCTGGCTGTGGGCAGCGCTTGGAGTGCATCAGCGCGTGTGGTGCGCTGCTGCATGTTTTCTGCCGAGATGTCATAGGCCGCCTCGCCTTGAAAGCGCATGTTGATGCCGGCCAGGAGGTCCATGACGTGGTCGCCATGTTGCTTGCGAATTCCCTCGCCAGTGGATCGCAACATCTCGATCTTGTCGCTCATTTTCTCGTCGCCTTGAATCAAGACCAGAAGCCTTGCCTCGGCATTGGTGAGATTGCGGAATGTGCGATAGACATTCGGTGGTACCGAGCAAAGATCGCCCGGATTCAAGGTGACTTTGTGCTGGAGCTCGTTTCCCCACAACACATCAAAGCGACCATCCAGACAGAAAAAGGTTTCCAGTGTGCCGGTGTGGTTGTGCGATACGGGTCCTTGATTGGGGGTGCATTGCGCTACCGTGATACACAGGCCTGGCCAACCGCGCAGTGGAGCCAACGCATTGCGGCCAACCAACCCCGGTGGCGAGACAATGGGAAATACCTGGTTGGCGGCCAGGTACTCCATCACTTCTCGCGGAATGCCGTTGTTGGCGTGCTGAGACTGGTAAGACACCAACTCTTTGAAACGGGCGATGGTGGGGGGCGTGGAGGTGGCTTGAGTCATGGTCGTGGTTCGGGGGAGTCAGGACCCTGGGGTCGGTGAAGCGGTCAGTTGATAGACGGGTGAACAACCATTGAATCTGATGATGTACAACTTGTGTGTCTCACATTGGACAGGCTCTGCAGCACCGCTACACCGCTAAGCCGCTAAGCCGCTAAGCCGCTACGTTTGTGCACCGCTGCATCGGTGGACGACTTGTGCCGTCCATCAGCCTTCCCGACTGCGCTGTCGAGTCGATGCAGGGGCGTTCTGCGGCAGTGGCAAGATTCACCCGGAGGGTGACCCGCACTCACTCCGGCTGCATGCCTGCATCCGCAAAGGCCTTCGACCAGGCTTGCAGTTGCTCGGGTAGGAAGGCCGCCAATTCGGCCGGGGTGCTGCTGGCCAGGTCAAAACCGAGTTTCTCCACGCGCTCACGCACGTCCGCGCGTGCCATGGCAGCGGCCATTTCGCGGCTCATGCGCTGAGCGATCTCGGGCGGGAGCTTGGCGGGACCCAACAGGGCTGCCCAGGTGCCCGCCGTCAGCGGTGGCACGCCAGCTTCCACCGCGGTGGGCACTTGCGGCAACAGGCTGTACCGATTGGGAAGCAGCACCGCCATGGCGCGCAGTTTGCCCGACTGCACATGCGGCAACGCGCTGGTGGGGGTGGCAAAGGTCATTTGCAGATGTCCGCCCAGGATGTCATTGACCGTGGGGCCCTCACCCTTGTAAGGAATCAGGTTGAGGTCGAGCTTGGCTTCTTGTTTCAGCCGGGTGAACATCAACTGGGTGACGCCACTGTAACTCCCGTAGTTCATCTTGCCGGGTTGCTGCCTCACCAAGGCAAACAGCTCGTTCGCATTCTGTGCCGGTAGTTGCGATCCGGCCACCAGCACATAGATGTAACGGCCCACCAGCGTCACGGGCGTGAAGCTCTTGATGGGGTCATACGGCGGGTTCTTCTTCAGAAGGGGGACCTGCATCATGGGCGTGTTGGAGGCCAGAAAAAAGGTATGACCATCCGGCTCTGAGCGCGCCACATACTCGCCCGCAATGGCGCCATCGGCCCCGGGTCGGTTTTCCACCAGCACGGGCTGGCCCAGTGACTGGGTGAGCACCTGGGCCAGGATACGGGCTACTGCATCGGTGGAGCCGCCTGGTGGAAATTGCAGCACGAGTCGGACCGGCTTGGTCGGCCAGTTTTGCCCCCAGGCGGCAAAACCCAGTGAGCACAGCAACAGGCCGGTGAACAGTCGTTTGGACCAGGAACGAGGATGCATTGTCAATCTCCGGGGGTGGGATGTGGGGGCGTGTAGAAAGGGATGGCTGGCATTCTCCTACGAACCTGGCGTCCCGTGCGCTTGGGCTTTCCCGATGGACAAAACCCATGACTCGGATTGAAATCGGCACATGAGCCATATCCTGTCCCTCGATCAGGGAACCACCAGTTCACGGGCGGTTGTCTTCAACGCTCACGGCGACACGGTGGCGCTGGCGCAGCGCGAGTTTGCCCAGCACTTTCCTCAGCCCGGCTGGGTTGAACACGATCCGCTGGAGATCTGGCATACCCAGCTTCTTGTGGCCCGCGAGGCGCTGGACTCGGCGCAACAGCGTGGAGTTTCCGTGTCGGCTTTGGCCATCACCAACCAGCGCGAGACCACGGTGCTGTGGGACCGGGCAACGGGCTTGCCGGTTGCCCCGGCCATCGTGTGGCAAGACCGACGCACCGCAAGCCACTGTGACCAGTTGCGGGCGCAAGGCCATGCCACGGCGGTTCAACGCAAGACGGGGCTGGTGCTGGACGCCTATTTTTCGGGTACCAAGCTGGCCTGGTTGCTCGACCATGTGCCCGGCGCTCGGCGCCGCGCCGAGCGCGGTGAGCTGGCGTTTGGCACCGTGGACAGCTGGCTGATCTGGCAACTCACGGGCGGGCGCGTGCATGCCACCGACCCGAGCAACGCCTCGCGTACCTTGCTCTTCAATCTGCACACCATGGCGTGGGATCCGCAACTGCTGGCCCTTTTCAACATTCCTGCCTCCGTGCTGCCGCAGGTGGTCCCCTCCAGTGGTGTGCTGGGCGAGACCGATCCCTCGGTCCTGGGTCGCGCTATGCCGATTGCCGGTGTGGCCGGGGACCAGCAGGCGGCCACCTTCGGGCAGGCTTGTTTCGAGCCGGGCACAGCCAAGAACACCTATGGCACGGGGTGTTTCATGCTCATGAACACCGGGCAAACCGCGGTGGCCAGCCGATATCGCTTGCTGTCTACCGTGGGTTGGCAGGGACCCGGGGGACGGGCCCAGACAGCCTATTGCCTGGAAGGCTCGGTGTTCATGGCCGGCGCGACCGTGCAATGGTTGCGCGATGGCTTGCAGATGATCCAGCACGCCGACGAAGTGGAGGCGCTGGCCGCCTGCGTGCAGGACACCGGTGATGTCTACCTGGTGCCAGCCTTTGCCGGCTTGGGCACACCTGAGTGGGACAGCTATGCTCGCGGGACGCTGGTGGGCATGACCCGGGGCACGGGGCGCGCGCACATCGCCCGTGCCGCCCTGGAGGCCATTGCCCTGCAGACGGCGGATGTGTTTGATGCGATGGCCCAGGATGCCGGTGTGCCTTTGCGCGAACTGCGCGTTGATGGTGGCGCCAGCCGTAACAACCTGTTGATGCAGTTGCAGGCCGATTTGCTCGGCGTGCCGGTGGTGCGCCCCAAGGTGACCGAAACCACCGCCTTGGGGGCGGCCTATCTGGCTGGCCTGGCCTGCGGTGTCTGGCGCGATGCCCACGACATCACCTCGCTGTGGCAAGTGGACCGGCGCTTCGAACCGGGGCTGAGCGATGTGGTGCGCCGCGACAAGATTCAGCGCTGGCATGAAGCGGTGCAGCGAGCGCGGGGTTGGGCGCGGGCTTGAGACCCGCCACCCCCTGGCTCACTCCCTGGGACAACCTGGACACCTAGGACACCTGGGGGACGGCACGAGGCCTGTGGGCGCCTCTACACTTCGAACTTTGCTGCCCACGACAGGAGAATTCATGCTGCGACGTCACCTTGGAATGTTGGCCCTGAGCCTGATCAGCGCGCCGCTCGCCTGGTCCCAACCGGTCACACCGATCAAACTGGTGGTGCCTTTTGCAACCGGTGGACCCACCGATGTCGCAGCGCGTGTCATGGCCCCTTTGCTGTCGGATAGCCTGGGTCGTCCGGTGATCGTGGAGAACCGGGCCGGGGCCACGGGCGCCATTGGGGCCGAGTGGGTGGCCAAGTCGCCCGCGGACGGTTCGACCATTCTTTTTGGCACCAGCAGCATCATGGCGGCCAACGTGGCGCTGATGCCCAAACTGCCTTTCGACCCCATTCAGGACTTTGTTGCGGTGTCGCAAATTGCTGCCATCGAGAACATTCTGGTGGTGCATCCTTCGGTGCCGGCTCAGAGTGTGCAAGAACTCATTCGCTACGCACGGGAAAACCCGGGCAAGCTCAATTACGGTTCATCCGGACTGGGCAGCACCTACCACCTGGGCGCGGAATTCTTTGCCAATCTGGCCAAGGTGCAAATGACGCACGTGCCCTACAAAGGCCAGGGACCGGCTGTGCAGGACCTGCTGGCCGGGCACTTGCAGGTGATGTTTGACGCCTACAACTCGGCCGTGCCCAACATGAAGGCGGGACGGGTGCGGGCCCTGGGCTTGACCAGTGCCAAGCGCAACCCCGAACTGCCCGATTTGCCGACGGTGGCCGAGCAGGGCTTGCCGAGCTATGTGACGGCGCAGTGGCTGGCGTTTTTCCTGCCAGCCAAAACACCCGCGGCCACCGTGGACAAACTCAACCAGACCGTGGTGAGCATTCTGCAACGACCGGATGTGCGCGAGCGTTTTTTGCGCCTGGGTCTGCTGCCTGTGTCCTCCACCCCGGCTGAGCTCGATACCTTGCTCAAGCGCGACATTGCCTTGTGGAGTCGGGTGGTGAAAGAGGGCAACATCAAGCCCGAGTAAGGGGTGCGGTACCATCCGCTCATCATGATCGGTGGCAATTCGGTTCGCGGGGGTCTGCCACGTCAGTGGGGGGTGCTGGCCAGCGTGGTGCTGGTGCACCTGGGCGTGCTCTGGTGGCTGCAGCAGGGCTTGAGCCGCGAGCTACTGCCCGTGATCACGCCCATCACCTTGATCAGCGTCCCCCTGGACAGACCGGCCCCGGTTGTATTGCCCGAACCTGTGCCAACCCGGGCGGCGCCTGCCCCCCGGCAGCAGCCCATACCCGAGAAGCCCGCGCAGCCTGCCGTGTCCGCGTCCCCGCCCCAGCCCGCTGCGCCCACACTGACCAGTCCCAACTCGCCCGGGACTGCGGCACCCACCGCCGAGTCGCCGGTGCAGGCGCCGGTGCAAGCGCCAACGGGAACGACAGCGATGCCCCCTCCGCCTGGCAGCCGAGCAGGACCCTCGGGTGCTGGCCCTGCCGCTCCCAGCGTGGTGTTGCCGTCGGCTCAAGCGGCTTACCTGCACAACCCCGCACCCGCCTATCCGCCCATGAGCCGTCGCCTGGCCGAGCAGGGAAGGGTGATGGTCCGGGTGCTGATTGGCACCGATGGTTTGCCGCAAAAAGCCGAACTGCAGGCTGGCAGCGGGTACGATCGGCTGGATCGCGCCGCGCTGGACGCCGTGATGCGCTGGCGTTTTGTGCCGGGGCGGCGTGGCGATGTGCCCGAAGCCATGTGGGTGAGCGTGCCCATCGTTTTCAATCTGGAGTAACGCAACGTGAATGCATCGAGTGGATTGATCCATGTCTGGCAGCAAGGCGATGGGGTGACCCGATGTGTGGCCCTGTTGTTGTTGGCCATGTCACTGGCCTCCTGGGTGGTGATGGTGCTCAAGGCGCTGGACGTGTGGAGTCTGCGCCGCCAGGCACAGCGGGTGGAGCCCTTCTGGGAGAGCGCCAACCTGCAGGCAGGCTTGCAAACCCTGGGCGATGCGCAGGAAAAAGGGGCGTTTCGTCACCTGGCTGAACAGGCCCAGCAGGCACTCGCGCACATCAACCGCCGCGACGGCACGCCGCATCTGCATGACAGCCTGGACCTGAGCGACTGGATGACCCGCGCCTTGCAAAACGCGCTCGATCACACCGCTGCGCAACTGCAATCCGGGTTGAGTCTGCTGGCCTCGGTGGGCTCCACGGCCCCCTTTGTGGGATTGTTCGGGACCGTCTGGGGTATCTACCATGCTCTGATGGGCATTGGCCAGGCCGGTCAGGCCACGATTGACCAAGTTGCTGGCCCCATCGGCGAGGCGCTGGTCATGACGGCCCTGGGGCTGGCCGTGGCCATCCCCGCCGTGCTGGGCTACAACGCCCTGGTGCGAGCCAACAAGACCGCCATGGTGCAACTCAAGCGCTTTGCCCACGACCTGCATGCCCTGCAGGTGACCGGTGCGCGCGTGCCGGTGCGTTGAGGGAGCAGGACGTGGGCTTTCAGTGGAACGAGGACGATGATGACGCGATGAGCGAAATCAACATGACGCCCCTGGTGGATGTCATGCTGGTGCTGCTCATCATTTTCATCATCACCGTGCCGGTCATGAAGCACGCGGTCCCTGTGGAGTTGCCGCGCGCCAGCAGCCAGGCAGCAGACCCATCTGCCCAGAACCTGCGACTCACGGTGGATGCACAGGGTGATTTTTATGTCAATGACACGCGGGTGAGCGACGAGGAACTGGATCGCCTCTTGCGTGAGCAGGCCAGCCGGCAACCGCAACCACAGGTCCACCTGAAGGGCGACCGATCGGTCCGTTACGAGCGTGTGGCGCAGGCCATGGCGGCTGTGCAGCGCGCGGGTTTGCATCACATCGGGTTTGTGACCGAGCGACGCTAGGTCCGTCACCCCCCCCATCACATCAACACACGAGGAACACCATGAAATCCTATTGGATCCAGACCCAAGGCGCTGGCATGCATCTCGAGATGCGCGATGAGCCCATGCGCCAACCCCAGGCCGGACAGATGCGGGTGCGCTTGCATGCGGCCGCACTCAATCGCGGCGAATTGATTGCCGGTCACGGTCTGCACGCCCCCAACCAACCTGCGCGAGCTGCCGGGTTTGAAGCCGCTGGTGTGGTGGAGGCGCTGGGGGAGGACGTCACCCGCTTTCGTGTGGGGGATGCGGTGATGGGGCGTTGTGACGGCGCCTTTGCCGAATTCGGCCTGATGAACGAGGCCGAGGTACACCCCAAGCCGGCCAACCTGGACTGGGCCCAGGCGGCAAGCAGCACCATCACCTACAGCACGGCGCATGACACGCTCATGGTGCAGGGACATCTGAAGGCGGGCGAGTGGGTGCTGGTGACCGGTGTTACCTCGGGTGTGGGCGTGGCCTGTCTGCAACTGGCCAAGGCGCTGGGCGCACGGGTCATCGGCAGTTCGGGTTCAGCCGACAAGTTGGCCCGCCTGGCCTCGCTGGGTCTGGACGTGCCTGTGCACACACGAGCCGCCGGTATTGCGCAGGCAACGCTCGCCGCCACCGAACAACGGGGTGCCGACGTGGCGGTGCTGAGCGTGGGGGGGTCGGTGCTGGACGAATGTGTTCAGGCGCTGGGCTTTCAAGGGCGCTTGGGCGTGGTCGGTTATGTGGATGGCGACGTGCATCCCAAGCTCGATTTGCTGAGCCTGCACAAGAAACGGCTACACATTTATGGTGTCTCCAACAAGATGCGGCAGATGCGTCATCGTATCGAGGCGGCCCAGCTGTTCGCACGCGATATGCTGCCGCTGATGGCCAGTGGTGCTGTGGTGCCGCTGGTGGACCGTGTCTACCCGTTCGATCAGCTGACCCAGGCCCAGCGCGACATGGAGTCCAACCAGCAGGTCGGCAAGTTGGTGCTCTCGATCCACGCTTGAGCGTGGCGTTCGCGCGCACAGATGCGCAACTCGCCGACGCAGGCGTGCTGACCTGCTGGCGACGGGCGACTCAAGCCGTTGGGACAGGCACGGATTGCCAGGACACCATCTGCCAGCCACTGGGACGGTGGGCCCAGACCTGCAGGTAGCGACTGAGCACATTCTTGCGGGTGCCGTTGACTTCCACATCGATGCGCAAGTCGCCATTGACCAGCACCACATCGCCCAGCACGCGGAATTCACGCCCCTGATTCTCCAGGCCATGGTAGAAGTAGTGGCCGCTGGTGAGCTTGTCCAGGTACTCGGTCTTGTTTTCCTGCACGGCGCTGGAGTGGATGTAACGCAGATCGTCTCCCATCAGCGCTTCCAGCGCCTTGAAATTGCGGGTGAGGATGGCCTGTGTCCGTTGGTTGTCCAGCGATGTGATGTGGGCAATGGTGTCAGCGGTGGAGGAGGTGCTCATGGATAGTCGGGCAATGGATGGCGGGTGGAAGGCCGGCCTGAACCGGGGCGAAGTCGTTGGTGCGAGAGGGGCACAACAGGCCTATGGTAGAACCAGTGCCTGAACCCACCAATACCAAAGGAGACAGCCTGTGATCCACGTGCTCGCCATCATCACCACCCAACCCGGCATGCGCGATACCGTGCTGGGACATTTTCGCGCCAACGTGCCAGCGGTGCTGGCCGAAGAGGGATGTATCGAGTACGGTGCAGCCGTCGACGCTGCCCCAGCGCCCGCATTTCAAACCGCATGCGGTCCCGATACCTTCGTGGTGATCGAGAAGTGGGCCAGCCTGCAAGCCCTGCAAGCACATGCCGCCGCGCCCCACATGGCTGCCTACGCAGCCAAGACCCGCGAGTTCATTGCCTCACGGACTTTGCACATCCTGTCGCCCACGTGATGGCCCATTGGCTTGCTTGACCCTCGCCTGGCCACCCTTGAGGTGGACATGGCGACATCTTGTGTCTGCAAGTCTGTGTGTGTGGGCCAGCGAACCAGGCGGCTTGCGGGAGCGCCGCATGATGCGATCTTTTGCAGAGGATCGCCATGAACGCGCCAACCCCCAAGACCACACCCCTGGCATCACCCCCCAGGGCGCCGTCTGCCCGTACGCCCTTGTTGACGGATGAGGAACTTGACGCGTTGATCGAGGCCTTCAACCGGCGAGACCCTGCGCCTGTGCGGTCGCACCGCCCCTGGATGGGGCTGGCCGTGCTGGCCTTGTCGATGCTGGGTCTTGGAAGCTGGTGGTGGCCTTGAAGCCGCGTTTATTCCCCGCGTACAACGAGCGTGGGGACCGGTGAAAGCCGGATGATTTGTTCGGCGCCGCTGCCCAGAAACACGCGTCCAATGCCTTTGCGCCCATGGGTGCCCACCACAATCAGGTCGGCCCCCCATTCCCGTGCTTCGGTAGCCACGGTTTCGCCCAGGCGTTGCGCGGGCAAGTCAATCAGCTTGACGTCCACATTCACGCCAGCGGTTTTGGCTTTCTTGGCTGCCTCATCCAGAATTTTCTGGCCATAGTCGCGTGCCATCGCGAACAGGTCGGCAGCGTATTCATAGCCGGACATGTAGGCCAGCTCATCCACCGAGTGCACCAGGTGCAATTGAACCGATCCGCCACTGGCGAGCTTGATGGCCATGTCAAGGGCACGATTGGCTGTGGTGCTGCCATCCACGGGCAGCAAAATCTTGTGGAACGTGTGCATATGCAAGGACTCCTGGTGGTTGCGAATCGGGTGGAACGGGAGCGCCATCCTAGAGGCATGGCGTCCCCGGTCTAGGTGCTGTGGCGAACGCAAGTTCACCGGTCATCGTGCTTGAAGCAGGTGTCAGCACGTACAAGGGCTTATGTGTCTGCGCGTACAAGCGACGCCTGATGTGCGTGCCTACCATGCGACCTTCTTCAGTCAGGAGGGTCACATGTCCAACTCAATGTCAGAACAACAGGATCAGCTCGTCAACGATTTGCGCGCGGTCATGCGCGATGCCCAGCAACTGCTGGACACGGGCGTTTCCAGCTGTGGTGCACAGGCTGCTCAGACGCGTCAGCGCCTGGAGTCTGCCCTGCGGGAGGTTCGCCAGTCGTTGGCCGAGAGCGGACCCCGTGCGCGGCAACAACTGTCGCAATGGCAGCACGCATCGGACGAGTATGTGCACCAGCATCCCTGGACCAGCCTGAGCGTGGCGGTCGGGATGGGGGTGGTGATGGGGTGGTTGCTGAGCCGTCGATGAAGTGGTGGGACCTCCTGTCTCGGCTCGTGCAGGCCGCGATCGGTCAGTGGGCGCAGAGCCTGCTGCGGGACCTGGCGCATTGGCGCTGGCAGTTGTTTCAATGCCTGTTACTGGCCATGCTGGCATCAGTGTGCGGCTTGATCGTGTTGTTGCTGGTCGCCTTGCTGGTCGCGCTGGCGTTTTGGGACACCCATCGGCTCGAGGCGCTGGGGGCGCTGGTGCTCGTCTACGCCTTGCTGACCGCCGGGACGATACGGCGTGCCGCGCGGTTGATGGCGCCAGCAGCGGATTCATTCTCGCCTGGACGGTCCCACTGCCCGGCGTGCCGAGACTGCCCTTCACGTCCCGGTGGCACTTGCTGTGGCCATTGAGCCCCACCCCTCGGCACGGATGCAGTCGTCCAAGTCCATCGACGCACTGAATACGCTGGATCCCGTGGAGAGAACCCTGTTGATTCCCCTGCTGGCACGGGTCTGGGGACATCGCTGGCACTGCGACGAAGGTCTGTGGGACCAGAGCGGTGAGCATGTGCTGGCGCGACTGTCCCATTCGCTGCCGGCGTGGTTGCCTGATCCGGTGACGCTGTGTTGCATCGTGTGGCGAACACGGCAATTGGTGGCTGAGGCACAAGCCCATTTCGCACGCCACCCCCGCAGCTGGGGGGTGAACATGGGCGCCGGGCTGTCAGATTACTTTCAATGGCTGGACAACGGGGTTAACCGCTGGGTGGATATCGACCGACAGCGGGTGATGCAATTGCGCTTGCGCTGCATGCCGCCACACACTCGGGGCTCAGGGCTGTCGGTGGACCTGACCGAACCAGGTTGGTGGTCCCGCGTGGCGGGGTGTATCACCGCGCGCCGTCAGCCGCTGTTTGTCATGCTGGAAGGTGTGCTGCTGTATTTGCGTCCCTCGCAAGCGAGACAGGTGCTGAGAACCCTGGGCGAACACGCACCTGCAGGCACCAACCTGGTATTTGATGTGATTCCTCAATGGTTGGTGGGGTGGCCTGTTCGCATGCCCTTGCCGGTGAAAGAACAACCGGTATTTCAGTGGGGCCTGACGTCCATGCAAGAGCTCGAAACGCTCCATCCGCGGCTGCAGCTGCAGTCGGCGACCTCATCGCCGCTGGCAACCATGGCATGGCCGTGGCCCCAGGCAAATCCTTGGCAGTCCTGCGCGCCGTATGCCGTGGTGCGCTTGTCCGTGTCCTGAACGTTGACCCAATGAAAGGCTTTCCATGTCAGTGAACCATGATTGTCTTCGGTGCTTGAACCGATCCGTCTGTGTGATGGGGCACGTGGATGCTGCGCTCAACCCGGTGGTGCGTGCCGCCATGCACGACCAGGTACGGCTCTCGCCTGGTGATGTGCTGTTGTACCCCGGCATGTCATTCGAGCGTTTGTACCTGGTGCGCTATGGACACTTCAAGACGGTCCTGCTGGACGCGGAGGGGCGCTCACACACCACTGGCGTGCACGGCCGTGGAGAGGTGTTGGGCATGGAGGGTTTGGACCAGGGACAGCACCAGAGCGAGGTCACCGCCTTGCAGCACGCCAGCGTCTGTGTGTTTCGGTACGACGCCTGGTGCGATCTGCTGGCGCGAATACCCTCCCTGCAACATGCCTGGTTCAAAAATCTGAGCCGATCCACGCGCCAGGCTGGGCAGCATATGCTGATGCTGGGTTGCCTGGATGGACAAGAACGTGTGGCCAGCTTTCTGGTGATGTTATGGCAACGGGTAGGCGATCTGCATGGCGAGTCCCTGGACCTGATGATGACACGACAAGAGATTGGGAACTACCTGGGGATGACGCTGGAATCGGTCAGCCGGCATCTCTCAACATTTCAGCGACGTGGCTGGATCCGACTGGAGCGTCGGCGCGTGACTGTGCTGAAACCGGAGGCTTTGCAACACCTTCCTTTGGAAAAAAAATCGAGTATGTCGCCGGTGCGTGCACCATTTCAAAGGTCAATGGGTCATGGCGAACAGAGCTTGTTCAACGCTTGAGTCAGACTGACATTTTTGAAAGGAACTGGTATGAAATCAGACAAGCAGTTGCAATCCGATGTGCTCGCCGAGCTGCAGTGGGAGCCAGCAGTGAATGCGGCGCATATTGGCGTGGAGGTCAAGGACGGCGTGGTGACACTGTCCGGCCATGTCGACAATTTTGCAGAAAAGTGGGCGGCTGAACGCGCAGCCAAGCGTGTGCGCGGTGTACGAGCCTTGGCCATTGACATGGACGTGACTTTGGCCTCGAGCGACAAGCGCAACGACTCTGATATTGCGCGAGCCACCATCAATGCCTTGCAGTGGACTTCCACGGTGCCGGGACAGACCATCCAGGTTGCGGTTGAAAACGGCATGGTGACATTGACTGGCAATGTGGATTGGAACTATCAGCGCGAAGCAGCCGCCAACAGTGTGCGCAACCTGATCGGGGTGCGGGGTGTGTTCAATCAATTGGTGGTGAAGCCACGTGTCAACTTGACTTCGGTGAAGAGCGATATCGAGCATGCCTTGAAGCGTCGCGCCTACCTGGATTCTGAAAATATCCAGATTGGTCTGGAAGGCGACAGCATCACCTTGTCAGGGAAGGTGGGGAGTTTGTGGGAGAAGAGTTTGGCCATCCAGACAGCCTGGGGAGCGCCGGGTGTGCGCAACGTGGTGGACAAGTTAAGTGTTACTTGAACCATCTGGCGCTAAGTGATTGATTTCATTCAAAAGGCTTGCGCAAATCACGCAAGCCTTTTGTCTTGGGGGATGACAAAAAAGTGTGACTCATTTCAGTTTTGTGTGTGGCATCCAACAGAGTTATTAAATTTATATCGATACAGTGGGGCCACTCTGAACACATGATGTTGAGTCAGGGCAACCATTACTGAAGCTGTGCATGCAAGACCTCAAATTCACGCCGATCAAACATAGCAACAAGTTACTGGCTTTTCTCGATGCATCCGATTGGGATCGATTGCAGTCCAAGCTTGAAATGGTGCAGTTATCAGTGGATCAGGTCTTGTTCGAAGCGGGTCAGAAAATCACCCATGTGTATTTCCCGGTCACCTGCATCATCTCTCAGCAATACGATTTTGAGGACGGCAAGTCGGCCGAGTTTGCCCAGATGGGTAACGAGGGTTTGGTGGGCATTTTTGTCTTCATGGGAAGTCAATCCACCAGCAGCAAGGCCGTGGTCATTGCCAAAGGGTACGCGTACCGGGTGCGGGCCGACGCTGTGCTGGATGAATTCAACCAATCCAGCACATTTCGCCGACTGATTTTGCGGTACATGCAAGTCTTGATGACGCATGCATCCCAAATTGCTGCTTGCAACCGTCGACACTCGATCGATCAGCAACTCAGTCGAACCCTGCTGCTGAACCTGGATCGTGTGGCGGGTTCCGAGTTGTCGTTCACGCATGAGTTGATCGCCAAGACCATGGGCGTAAGACGCGAGGGGATCAGCGAGGCTGCCAAGCGTTTGCAGCGTGCCGGCATGATCGACTATTCCCGTGGCTCGATCCAGGTGCTGGACCGAACCGGTTTGGGGCGAACCACCTGCGAATGCTACGCCATCATCAAACACGAGTATGAGCGCCTGCTGTCCAGCGCAGGCTTGTCTTGAATTTGGATTTCAAAGGGAGTCAACAATCATGGTCAAGTATGAAAAACTGCGCATTGCCTCATGGGGGGCCTTGGTGGCATTGCCGATGCTGGTGTCGGCACAATCAGCAACCACCCAGCGGGTCGATTTTGGTCAACAGGAGTTTCAAGCGCGATGCGCGTCTTGCCACGGGCGCGATGGCAAGGGCAACGGACCGATTGCCGATTTGCTGCGCAAGTCGCCTCCCGATCTGACAGCGCTCAGCCGCGCCAACGGCGGCATTTTCCCCATGTCCAGGGTGTATGACAGCATTGTGGGCGATGATGTTCGGGCCCATGGCAGTCGTGACATGCCGGTGTGGGGTCAGGTGTATCGCTTACGCGCTGGCGAGCATTACGCGGACACCTACTACGACGCCGAGGCGTATGTGCGCATTCGTGTCCTGGCGGTGGTCGAGTACATCAACCGATTGCAAGTGAGCAATCGTCCCTGAGAGGCCGGGCCTCAGGGCCCTGCTGTCTGCGCGACATACATTGGCACGAGCCACGTCGCCGCAGCCCTGGGCATTCACCCCTTATTTCCGAGAGGGTTCTCGCGTGACGGCACCGTTTGCAAATTGTCGGCTCATTGCCATGACGGATTCGACCATGGCGTGGGCATAGTCTGCAGGGGGTTGTGCGGCCATCCATTGGAATTGCATCGCCTCTTGAGACGCATGTTGCTGGGTTTGCAGCAGGTGCATCCAGGTCTGGTTCCACTGGCTTTGAGACTCAAATTGTGAAGACCACAGATCCTGCATCCACTGGATGTTGTTGGCCAGTTGCTCTGAGGCCATTTGCATGCAGGTTTGCTGCGCTCTGAAGGGATCCTTGCTTTGCGCGATGAGTGAGAGTTTTTCCTGCGAGGCGACCATCGCCAGGCGTTGATGGCTCAGGGCGATGTCAGCCCAGCGTATCCACTGCTTTTGCATGAAGCCCAACAGGGCCAGTGAGTCATCGAGCGGGGTTCTGGGCTGGGGCTGTTGCAGGTCTAGCATGGTGATGTCGGTCGGCGATAACCGCCGCGCACGCCTTGAGGTGAAAGAACAAGTTGCCACAGCTGGTTGGAGCGGGCGCGGAAGGTGCCAGCACATGAGAGCAGGTAATAGCGCCACATGCGGTAGAAGCGTTCGGAATGATGGCCTTGGAGCTTTGGCCAGACTTGCTGAAAGCGTTCGTGCCAAGCCATCAGCGTGCGGTCATAGTCCGCACCAAAGTTGTGAATATCCTCGATCACCCAGTGCCGTTCTGTCGACTGGGTCAGCTCCTTCAATGAGGGCAATTCGCCATTCGGGAAGATGTAGGTTTCGATCCAGGGGTCGATGGGCAGTTTGCTTTGGTTTTTGCCAATCGTATGCAGCAGGAAGAGTCCGTCGGGCTTGAGGCAACGCAGGGCGGTATCAAAGTAGGCCTGGTGATTGTGCAGACCGACATGTTCAAACATGCCCACCGAGGCGACTCGGTCAAAGTGCTGTTGTCCCTCTGGATTGAATTGGCGGTAATCAATCAACTCATACCGGATCGGCAAATGCCGATCCAGCAGCGCAGCAGCCGAGGCCTGCTCGCGTGAAATGGTCAGACCGACACAGCTCACCTGGTAGTGTGTGGCGGCGTATCGCATCAGGCTTCCCCAGCCACACCCGATGTCGAGCAGTGTCATGCCGGGCTGCAACTGCAGTTTGCGGCAGATGAGCTCCAGCTTGGCTTCTTGCGCCTGCTCCAGCGTGTCTGCTTGCTCCCAGTACCCGCAGCTGTAACACATGGTGGGGTCCAACATGTGTTGAAACAGCGCTGGGTCCAGATCGTAATGCGCTCGCCCCACTGCCCAGGCTCGCGACGGCGATTGTGCATTGCCCCAGCGTGATTTGATGAAGTGCAGCAGTGGGTTCACCGATTGAACATGGCGATCCAGCCCGTGGCGCAGCACGCGATCAAAAAATCCGTCGAGTTCATGGCAGTCCCACCACCCATCCATGTAGCTTTCGCCCAAGCCCAGGCTGCCGGTGAGAAACACGCGCTCCAGTGTCTCCGGGTGGTGAATCTGGATATCCCAGGATCGGCCGCCATTCACACGAATGTCGGCCTGGGCCAGCAAGGTTTGTGCACGTTGCGCAAACCTGGACGCCCTCGGGTGTCGGTCGATCAGGGTGGGGGCGCGCGTTGGATTGAGCATGGCCTTACAGACTGATCATCTGGTGCCGAATGGCAAACCGGGTCAAGTCAGCCACTTTGTGCAGGCCGATCTTGCGCATGATGTTGCGGCGGTGCACATCCACCGTACTGGGCGCAATAGCCAGTTGACGCGCAATTTCCTTGGAGGAGTAACCGTCTGCAATCAGGCGCAACACTTCCTCTTCCCGGTGTCCCAGGCCATGCCGCTCGCGGGAGTCCAGGCGCTGGTTTCGTGCCCCTTGCAGCATCAAGGTGGCCAGTTGTTGACACAAGTAGTGGTGACCCTGCGAGGCTGATCGGATGGCTTGCAGCACATCGTCGAGTTGGCTGGTGGTGGACACGCAGGCGATGGCACCCGCATCGAGCGTGCTCAGCAATTCAGCGGGTTGGCGAAAATCGGCCAGCACCACCAGGGGTTGCGCGGGATGTTTCGCGTGTCGGGCACGTAGTGACGCCAGCGGAGTGGGTTGCAGCGAGTTGAGACCCATCAGCAAAACCTCGTGGTGAGTTGGACTGTCGTGGTCTGGCAAGCCTGACAGGTCTGTGCGGGGTGCCACCAGTTCAATGGCGGGTTGCCGTTGCAAATAAGACTCGATGCCTTGCGCCAACAGGTTGTGCGGAATTGAAAGCGATACGCGTATGACCATGAAACACCTTGGTGCTGAATCGTGTTGGTACTCTAGGCACGCGATGGCACTGGGTCTGTGCTGCAAGCCACGCAAGCATCACACCAGCCCGTTGTCCTTCAGGTAGAGCATCAAGGTCATGCGGCCCGTGCATTGCAATTTCTGGTAGATGTGGTGCAGGTGCAGCTTGGTGGTGCCCTCGGTGATGTTGAGCCGCTGGGCGATGCGCTTGTTGGGAAGCCCCTCAACCACCAGTTTCGCAACACTCCACTCACGGGCCGTCAGGGGCTGCGGTGAATTCAAGTCGGGCGCCATGTCGTGCAGGAGGTCGGGGCGATGGGCAGGCAGATCGGCGTCCAACCAGGGGCGTCCCTGCAGCACGGAGCGCACGCATTCGAGCAAGACATGCCGCGGCTTGTCTTTGCCAATCAGTCCCATCAAGCCCAGGGCCCGGGCCTGTTCTATGTGCGTTCGGTGTGCGCTGGTGAACACGATGGGGATGGTGCGGATGCCATCCGTGCGAATTGCTTGGATCAGCCGCCACCCGCTCAACTTAGCCAGATTGAGCTCGTGAATCAGGACATCGGGCTGCAGACGCTGAACGTCCTGCCAGGCCGATTGACCGTCCTGCACACAGGATGAGACCGAAAACTCGGACTCGTGCCGAAATACGCTCGTCAGACCCTCCAACATCAGGGGATGAGGGTCGGCGAGTACCAATTGGATGGACATCTTGTGCACGCTCCTTGCGCGATATGCATCGCAGGGGGGGCAAGCTTAGGCAGTGCCTGATGTCAGGCCAATTCGGTCAACTGGTTATTCCTGCTACTGGCAAGTGAGTAGCGCGTTGGTCATGACAACGACAGGATTCAACCGGCATGCGGGGAGTTCGCGCTGCTGAGCAGCGTTTTGCCCAACTCGACCCCCCATTGGTCGAAGGCACTGATGCCCCACACCGCGGCCTGGCAGAACACCTTGTGCTCGTACAAAGCAATGAGCGCACCCAGGTGCTGAGGGCTCATGTCGTCCAGCCAGAGCACACTGCTGGGGGTGTTGCCCGGGTAGCTGCGGTGTGGGGTCATCCGGGTGGCGGTGCTGTCATCCAGTCCTTGCTCGCGCAACAACTCGTGTGTGCGTGCGGGGCTTCGTCCCAAGGCCAGCGCCAGTTGCTGCGCGTGCAGATTGGCATGCACCATACGCTGCTGGGCAGTTGCCAATGGCAAGGGCGTGGGATCGTGGCGCACTCCGATGAAGTCCACTGGCACGCGGTGCTGCCCCTGGTGCAACAGCTGGAAGTAGGCGTGCTGTCCTTCAACGCCCAAGCCGCCCCAGACCACGGGGGCCGTCTGGCATTGCACGGCACTGCCATCAAGGTGGGTCCGCTTGCCGTTGGATTCCATCTCGAGTTGCTGGAGATAGGCGGGCAATCGGGCGAGCGACATGGCGTAGGGGGCCACCAGGTGCGTGGACGACCCCATGTGGTTGATGTTCCACACCCCCAGCAATGCCATCAGCATCGGCAGGTTGTGTGCTGTGGGCGCCGAGAGAAAGTGCTCGTCCATGGCGCGGGCACCTTGCAGCAGCGCTGTGAAGCCTGTGCCACCGATGGCGATGGCCACCGGCAGGCCAATGGCCGACCACAGCGAGTAACGCCCGCCCACCCAGTCCCACAACTGGAAGGTGTGCTCGGGTGGGTAGCCTGCGGCCTGAGCCAGGTCCGCCCGCGCGGTCACCGCCATCAGGTGACGCGACTGCAGGGCCGCAGGGCAGCCGCCATCTTGCAGCCAACGACGTGCAGAAGCCGCCAGCATCAGGGTTTCGGGTGTGGTGAACGATTTGCTTTGGACAATGAACGCAGTCCTCGCGGGATCGAGAGAGGACAGGGTGGCGTACAAACTCCAGGCGTCGAGGTTGGAGACAAAGTGCACACGAACCGAGGTTCGGGCATGCATCGAGGCCCATGGCGACAGCGCATCCACCGCCATGCGCGGCCCCAGATCCGATCCGCCGATGCCCAGGTTGACAATGTCGGTGATGGGGGCATCGGTGAAACCGCGCATGCCACCGGCGCGTATCTGTTCGGCCCAAGCGGTGAAACGGGTCAGTTCGTCGCGCACCTGTCGCGAGATGTCGTCACCCCACGGCACATGCGTCAGATGACTGCCCCGCAGCGCCACATGCAACACGGGCCTTTGTTCGGTGACATTGATGGGTTCACCGCGAAACATCGCCTGGGCCTGTGGCATGACCTGGCTGTCGTCCGCCAGTGCACACAGCTGGGTGAGGATGCGGGGGTCAACCGCCTGGTGCGAATAATCCAGGGTGATGCCTGCCGCCGAGGCTTGCATGCGATGACGGGTGGGGTCTTGCAGCAAGTCGCGCAAATGCGGCACCGAGGCGGCCAAGCGGATCAGGGCCTGCCAGGCTGGTCGCTGCGAGGGTGGGGTGAAAGCGGACATGCGGGTAGCCACCATCAGGTCACGGCGCTATGCCAGGCTCACCAGCGCACCGGACGGGGCGGCAGCCGCCTGCTCGGTGGCCTCCCGCGCCAGGCGGCTGATGTCCGCCCAGTTGCCTTGCGCCACCCAGTCCGCTGGCGTGAGCCAGGAGCCGCCCACCAGGGGCACATGGGGGAGCGACAGGTAGTCGAGCATGTTGGCGCGGGTGACGCCCCCGGTCGGACAAAAGCGCATGTCACCCAAGGGGCCTGCGAGTGCCTTCAACAGGTCCAAGCCGCCCGCTTGTGCCGCGGGGAACAGCTTGACGAGATGGAACCCCCACTCACGCGCCTGCATCACTTCACCAGGCGTCATCACACCAGGTATGAAGGGCATGTGGCAGGCCTGCGCGGCGTGCACCAGCGACTCGGTCATCCCGGGTGACAGCGCAAAACGCGCGCCGGCTTGCTGGACATCGCGCATCTCGTGAGGTCGGGTCACGGTGCCGGCGCCCACCACCATTTGGGGGACCTGGCGGGCCACTGCGTCAATCGCGGGCAGCCCGGCCGCATGCCGCAGGGTGATTTCCATGACGTCCACGCCGCCTTCGAGCAGGGCATGGGCCAGGGGAACGGCTTGCGCCACGTCGGTGATCACGATGACGGGCACCACACGCGAGCGAAACAGGGGCAGGGCAGTGGGCAGGGAAACCGGCGAGGTCATGTTGCTCATGACTATATCAAACGGGTTGTCTCAAGAGGCTGAGCCATCGGCGGACCGCAAGCGCTTGATATCGTTCAGCCCGTCATCGCTTGATGCAGCCCGCCCTGGCGGGTCGTGGAGGGTGAAGTCTCGACGACTCAGGGCCAGACAGTTTGACGCGAATCAAATCCAACCCTGGCCTTGTGTGTAGTAATTGGGCATTCATCCAGATCCCAAGGAGTTGTCATGAAATTTCTCGTTGCTGTGGACGGGTCCAAGTCGTCCTTGTCGGCCGCCCGGTATGCCGCCAAGCTGGCCTCCGCGGTCCGGGGGCCCAACCGCGTGACCTTGCTGTCGGTGCACGACGACTCCGCCCTGAAGCTGTTCAAGAGCTATGTGCCCAAGGGCGTTATCGGGGATTTCCTGCGCGAGATGAGCGAGAAGGACCTGGCCCCCAGTCGCAAGGTCTTGGACAAAGCCGACATTGCACATGACATGGCCATTCGCTATGGGGAAATCGCCACCCAGATACTGGAAGAAATCCAGTCCAGCGGCTGCGACATGGTTGTGATGGGCTCTAAAGGCCGTGGGGCGCTCAAGAGCCTGTTGGTGGGCTCTGTCGCGCAGAAGGTGGTCGCAAGCGCCAGCGTTCCCGTGTTGCTGGTACGCTGAAGCTCAACTGCTGGCGGCGGGCTTGCCCTTCTCGCTCCACAGCTCTCCCCCGGTGGCCCAGTTGTGACGGGCAATGTCATAGAACAGAATATCCACGCCGTCCGGGCTGCTGCCCAGAATCTTGACGCAGGCCTGGGTGAAGGCGTCCGCCAGCGCGGCTTTTTGTTCGGGGGTGCGGCCTTCAAAGAGTTCGACGCGGAGCGTGGGCATGAGGTCTTCCTTTCGGGAGTGAGGGACCGGCTGGACGTCGGTCCTGGTGGTTTTTTGACGAGTATGCCCAATGCGCGGCGAGTTGGCTATCATTGTTCATCTTTCGTTGGGAGTGTGTATGTTGAAAAAACCCTTGATGAGAACCGCCGTGGTTGCAATGCTGCTCGCCGCTTCTTTCACCGCCCAGGCGCAGGCGCCTGATGCACTGCAGGTGCGCAGCTGGGCTGCGGGATGTGCCAACTGTCACGGCACCAACGGGCAGGCCCAGCCCGGCATGGTGTCGCTGGCGGGTGTCAGCCAGGACGATATCGTCCGCAAGATGCAGGACTACAAGACCGGGCGTCTGCCGGCCACTTTGATGCATCAGTTGTCCAAGGGCTACTCGGACGAGCAGATCCAGGCCATCGCCGGCTACTTTGCCGCCCAAAAGAAATAAGGAGCACGGTCATGCAACGTCGTCAATTCATTCAGACCACTGCCCTGGGTTCAGCTGCAGGTGTGATGGGCCTTTCCGGCTGTGCCACGGTGGGGGGCGGTTCTGGCCCCAAGGTGGTGGTGGTCGGTGGTGGCTATGGAGGCGCCACGGCAGCCAAATATGTCCGCATGTGGTCGGACTACGGCATCCAGGTTACCCTGGTGGAGCCCAATGCGTCCTTTGTGTCGTGCCCCATTTCCAACCTGGTGATCGGTGGCAGCAAGACCATGGCCGATATCACCACCCCCTACGACAACCTCACGCGTCGTCATGGCGTGACCGTGGTGCAAGACAGCGTGACCTCCATTGACCCGCAAGCACGCAAGGTCAAGCTGGCCAGCGGGGGTGAGCTCGCCTACGACCGGCTGATCCTCTCACCGGGCGTCGACCTCATGAGCGACACCTTGCCAGGGCTGATGAAGCCCGGGGCACAGGACAAGGTGCTGCACGCCTGGAAGGCGGGCCCGCAAACGGTGGCGCTTCGTCGCCAACTCGAAAGCATGCGTGATGGCGGGGTTTACGCCATCACCATTCCCATGGCGCCGTACCGCTGCCCCCCCGGCCCCTACGAACGTGCCTGCCAGGTGGCGAATTACTTCAGCAAGGCCAAGCCCAAGAGCAAGGTGCTGATCCTGGATGAAAACGACGATGTCACCTCCAAGGGGCCCCTGTTCAAGAAGGCCTGGGCCGATCGCTACAAGGGCATCATCGAATACCGTCCCAAGCACAAGGTGGTGGATGTCGATGCCGCCACCAACACGCTGAAGTTCGAGTTCAACGATGACCTCAAGGCGGATGTGCTCAACGTCCTGCCCATGATGCGCGCTGGGTCCATTGCGGTGAACACGGGTTTGGCCACCGCCAACAAACGCTGGTGCGAGGTGGATTTCCTCACCCACGAGTCCAAGGCTGCCGCCAACATCCACGTGTTGGGCGACGCCATCCAGGTTGCACCACTCATGCCCAAATCCGGGCACATGGCCAACCAGCACGGCAAGACCTGTGCGGCGGCCGTGGTGGCCTTGTTGACGGGCAAGCAGGTCAATCCGCTGCCCATCTACAACAACACCTGCTACAGCTTCGTGAGCGATCAAGAGGTGGTGCACGTGGCCAGCGTGCACCGCTACGACGCCGAGAAGAAAACCATGCTCACCGTGCCGGGTTCGGGCGGTGTGTCGGCGGCGGCCAGCGAGCTCGAAGGGTTTTATGCACTGGCATGGGCCCGCAACATCTGGGCCGATACCCTGGCTTGATGGAAGCGTCGCGCGACCCCATGGCTGCGCGCCGAGATTTTTGTCTGCGGGGGGCCTCGCTGTTGGCCGCGGGCATGTCGGTGGGGGCCGCTTCCCGAGCCGCACTTGCGGATGCCTTGCCTGCGTCGCGTTCCTTGCCCCAGGAACTGGCAGCAGCACTGGCCAAGGGCTACCCCTTGATCGTCATGGTCAGCCTGGCCGGGTGTTCGTATTGCCACGCGGCGCGTCGCAGCTATCTGCTGCCCATGTGGCGTGAAGGTGTTCCGCTGGTGCAGGTGGACATGCGCAGCCAGACGGCCACTGTCGACTTCAATCAACAGCGTGTCACGCACGACCAGTTGGTGCAGCAGTGGCGCGTCTCCATGGCCCCCACGTTGTTGTTTTGGGGCGCGCAAGGACGCGAAGTGGCTGAGCGCATGGAAGGCGCCTACCTGCCAGACTTTTACGGTGCATACCTGGAAGCACGAATCCAGAAGGCGCGTGAGGCCCGGTGAGGTCCGGTGAGGCAATGCCCATGGCCAGTCACGTCCACACACGCCGGTGCGTGCGACACCCTGGGAAATCCCTGAACAAAAAACGGGCGTCGGCACCACGGTGTCCGTGAAATCTGGCTACATTGATGATTCGAGAGGTAGAAGTGATGGACGTGAGCCCTGTGGTGTCTGGTCGGAAGGTGTTGGTGCTGGCTGCTGCGTGGTGTGCCCTGTCTGCCCAGGCCCAGCCCGCTGTGTTCAAGGACGCCGACCATGCCCTGGGGCAGGAACTGATCGTCACCCACAAGTGCGAGGCCTGCCACGCCAGGCGCGTGGGGGGCGATGGTTCCGACATCTATGACCCGGGCGGACGCATCAAGACAGCGGGCTTGTTGAGAGGCATGGTGGAGTATTGCAACACCCAGCTCAATCTCGGCATGTTTCCTGAAGAGGTCACGGCGGTAGCGGCCGTCATCAACCAGCGGCACTACAAGTTCAAATGAGGGGAGACGACAAGATGGATGACATCGATGCCGGTCTGCGCCCAGGGGCGCGCATGGCCGGTCGGGTGCGCAAGGCGCCCGAGCATTTCCTGGATGCCGACGGCATTCGCCAGGTGCGTGAAGAGGCGAGATCGGGTCGCCGCGGGTTCATCCGTCAGGCGTTTGCGGCAGCGGCAGCCTCGGCTGTTGTGCCAGCTGCGATGGCGAGGGGCAACCCGGTCCCGCCTGAAGGCGGCGATCCGCATATTCTCAACCTGCCCGAACATGCCACGGGGCTTGGGCAGGGCGTGGCCACGGATGGGTATGGCAAGCCCTCGCGTTACGAGTCGAACATCCAGCGCCGCCAAAGCCCGGGCCTGACCCAAACCACCCAGTCCTCGGTGTCGTTTGCGCCTTTGCAGTCGTTGTTTGGCATCGTCACGCCCAGCGGCCTGCATTTTGAGCGTCATCACCAAGGGTGGTGGGACATCGACCCCTCCCAGCACCGGTTCATGATCAACGGCTTGGTGAAGTCGGCCAAGGTCTTCACCATGGACGAGATCATGCGCTTGCCCGCTGTGTCGCGTTTTCATTTCATTGAATGCGGGGCCAACACAGCGGTGGAGTGGGGCAACGTGGCGGTGCCGACGGTGCAATACACACACGGCATGATTTCATGCAGCGAATTCACTGGGGTGCCCCTCATCACGCTGCTGGAGTTGGCCGGGGCCGACTTCAAGCGAGGCCGCTTTGTTCTGGCCGAAGGCGGCGATGGCTCGTCCATGACCCGTACCATCCCGATGGAACTCATCACCTCGGGCGAAGTGCTCGTGGCCTATGGCCAAAACGGCGAGATGCTACGGCCGGAAAACGGCTACCCGTTGCGGCTCGTGGTGCCCGGTGTGCAAGGCGTGAGTTGGGTCAAGTACCTGCGCCGAGTGGAAGTGGGTGACCAGCCCTACGCCGCCAAGGATGAAGCCATTCATTACATCGACCTGATGCCCAACGGCCTGCACCGGCAATACACCAGCATCCAGGAGTGCAAAAGCGTGATCACCACTCCCTCAGGGGGTCAGGTGCTGCTGGACCAAGGTTTTTACAACATCACCGGGCTTGCGTGGTCGGGTCGGGGCAAGATCAAACGGGTCGATGTGTCGGTCGATGGCGGGCGTAACTGGCGCTCCGCGCGGCTGGAAACGCCGGTGTTGTCCAAGGCGCTCACGCGCTTCAACATCGACTGGATCTGGCAAGGGAAACCCGCGATCTTGCAAAGCCGTGCCATCGACGAGACGGGCTATGTGCAGCCCACTTACCAGCAGTTGCGTGCGGTGCGCGGCACTCGTTCCATCTACCACAACAACGCCATCCAGTCGTGGTTGATCCAGGAAAACGGGGAGGTGAAAAATGTTCAGCTCTCTTAATTGCTGGCGAGTGTGCGGGATAGCGCTGGTGGCCTGTCTGGGGTTGCTGCCGGCTGCGTGGTCGCAGTCCCCTTCGCTGTCTCCGTCGCTGTCTGCGCAAGACCGTTATCCCGGCGCTGGGCGAGACGCCACGCCGCGTGAAGTGGCCGCCTGGGACATCGATGTGCGCCCGGATTTCAAGGGCTTGCCCCCCGGACAAGGGTCGGTGGCGCAAGGGCAGGAGGTGTGGGAGGCCAAGTGTGCACACTGCCACGGCATCTTTGGCGAGTCCAACGAGGTCTTCAGTCCGCTGATCGGAGGAACCACCGCCGAGGATGTGAAGACTGGGCGCGTGGCCAATCTCACGCGCACCGATTACCCGGGACGCACCACCCTCATGAAAGTGGCCACGGTCTCCACCCTGTGGGATTACATCCGGCGTGCCATGCCCTGGAACAACCCCAAGAGCCTGAGTGTGGAGGAGGTCTATGCGGTCACCGCATTCATGCTCAACCTTGGCCATGTGGTGCCCGATGATTTCACCTTGTCGGACCGCAACATGGCTGAAGTGCAGCAACGCATGCCCAACCGCCACGGCATGTCCCTGCAACATGCCCTGTGGCCAGGCAAGACCTGGCCGGGTGTTGCCCAACCGGATGTGCGCAACACGCCTTGCATGACCAATTGCCGCACCGAACCGCGCGTGGCCTCCCTGCTGCCCGATTTCGCCCGCAATGCGCACGGCAATTTGCGCGAGCAAAACCGCATCGTGGGACCCCAGCGGGGAACCGACACCTCGTTGCCTGAAGGCCGCACGTCTCAGTCGGTGGCTTCAGCGGGTGGTGCGGCCGCCAGTGCATCCGGCGGCGCTGCGTCCGCTTCGGCCACTGCATCGGCAAGTCCATCGGCTGTTAAACCCGCCAGCGAGTCTGCAGCCGGCAAAGCTGCACTCGCCCTGGCGCAAAAATACCAATGCACCGCCTGCCATGCCCTGGACAAGAAACTGGTGGGCCCCTCGTTCACAGACATTGCGCGCCGCCACGCGGGCAAGGCCGAGTACTTGGCCGGCAAGATTCGTGCGGGCGGCGCGGGTGTCTGGGGTCCCATTCCCATGCCAGCCCAAACCCTGCCCGAGCCCGACGCGCGACAGATCGCCGCCTGGCTGGCGGGTGGGGCGAACAAATGAATGGTATGAATAGCCCTAAAATCCCGCGTTTGGCCCGCGGGACCTACACTTTTTCCATTGCTCGTTGTCAAGGAGACCCCCTC
>JACCDK012176259.1_pt1 | contig 37195 bp, 41 predicted proteins | sample 7445871 | NCBI WGS metagenome assembly JACCDK01 (sample SAMN15323436, study PRJNA562643) | freshwater metagenome | isolation source: river surface water | place: USA:Blue River Watershed | collected 2017-08-15 | reverse complement strand
AGCTAATTTAAATACCTTCGTGCAAGAACGCGTTACCGGAATGAAAATTGTTCAGTTGTTTAACAGAGAAAAAATAGAGTACGAAAAGTTTAAAGAAATCAATCAGAAGCACAATGTGGCTTGGATTAAAACGATTTTATATAACTCCATTTTCTTTCCAATAGCCGATATTATTTCCTCAATAACGTTGGGTGTTATTGTGCTTTATGGTGGGTTTCAGATACTAAATGGAAATCCGTTTACAACCCTTGGCCAAATGACCGCATACACCATGTTTATTGGGATGTTATTTAATCCGCTTCGCCAAATTGCAGATAAATTCAACGAAATGCAAATGGGAATGATTTCTGCAAATCGTGTTTTTGATATTTTAGATACGAATGAAGAAACTCAAGAAAACGGAACCGAAATTGCCAAACATTTTAAAGGAAATATTGTCTTTGATCAAGTTCGTTTTAGTTACATAAAAGATGAAGAAGTGCTAAAAGGCATTTCATTTGAAGTGAAAGAAGGGCAAACCATTGCAATTGTTGGAGCAACAGGCGCAGGAAAATCAACGATTATCAATTTGTTAAATCGCTTCTACGAAATTAATTCGGGAGAAATTTACATCGATTCTAAAAACATCAATTCCTTTACACTTGAGAGTTTGCGTAGTCAAATTGGGGTGGTTTTACAAGATGTATTTTTATTTGCCGATACCATATTTAACAACATTACTTTAAATAATCCGGCGATAACCAAAGACGATGTTATTGCTGCAGCAAAAAAAATTGGTGTTCACGAATTTATTATGAGTTTGCCGGAAGGCTATGATTATAATGTCAAAGAACGCGGGGTAATGCTTTCCTCTGGGCAACGTCAATTGATTGCTTTCCTTAGAGCTTATGTAAGCAATCCGAGTATCTTAATTCTAGATGAGGCGACTTCTTCTATTGACACCTACTCGGAAGAATTAATTCAAAAAGCTACTGAAACCATTACGCAAGGCCGAACTTCAATTGTTATTGCCCACCGATTGGCAACGATATTAAAAGCCGAAACCATAATCGTAATGGATAAGGGAGAAATTGTAGAGTCGGGTTCTCATAATCAATTGATTAACAAAGAAAATGGTTATTATAAAAAACTTTATGATTCCCAATTTTCTGCTTCGGTTTAGAACTTAATTATTTATTAACTTAAGTCAATTGTATTAGCTTAATTAATTAACTTTTTTTTCTAAATTTGCATTCAAATTCACATACTGAATATACAAAATGACAGGAGCGACAGCGACTGTATATAATTCCATAAATAATTAAAAATTTTAACATGAAATACGATATTATTGTTTTAGGAAGTGGACCTGGAGGATATGTAACTGCTATCCGTGCTTCACAATTGGGTTTTAAAGTTGCCGTTATTGAAAAAGAAAACCTAGGTGGAATTTGCCTTAATTGGGGATGTATTCCAACCAAAGCGCTTTTAAAATCGGCTCAAGTTTTTGATTACCTAAAACATGCTTCTGATTATGGATTAACCATTAAAGAATTTGATAAAGACTTTTCTGCTGTTGTAAAACGTTCAAGAGATGTAGCTGATGGAATGAGCAAAGGAGTTCAATTCTTAATGAAGAAAAATAAAATCGATGTTATTGATGGTTTTGGTAAAATCAAAGCCGGTAAAAAAGTGGATGTAACTGCTGCAGACGGTAAAGTAACCGAATACAGCGCAGATCATATTATCATTGCAACTGGTGCTCGTTCAAGAGAATTACCAAATCTTCCGCAGGATGGGGTAAAAGTAATTGGATACCGTCAAGCGATGACCTTACCTTCTCAACCTAAAAAACTAATTGTTGTTGGTTCGGGAGCAATCGGAGTTGAATTTGCGCATTTCTATAATTCGATGGGGACTGAGGTTACTATCGTTGAATTTATGCCAAATATTGTTCCGGTTGAAGACGAGGATATCTCTAAACAAATGGAGCGTTCAATGAAAAAAGCAGGAATTAACATTATGACTAATTCTTCTGTTGAACGAATTGACACATCAGGAAATGGAGTGAAAGCATTTGTGAAAACTGCCAAAGGCGAAGAAGTTTTAGAAGCAGATGTATTGTTATCTGCAGTTGGAATCAAAACCAATATTGAAAATATTGGTTTAGAAGAAGTTGGAATTGCAACTGATAAAGACAAAATATTAGTTAACGCATACAATCAAACTAATGTTCCTGGATATTATGCTATTGGAGATGTAACTCCGGGGCAAGCTTTAGCACACGTGGCTTCGGCTGAAGGAATCAACTGTGTAGAGAAAATTGCAGGAATGCATGTGGATCCAATTGATTACGGAAACATTCCAGGTTGTACATATGCTACTCCAGAAATTGCTTCGGTTGGTTTAACCGAAAAACAAGCAAAAGAAAAAGGATACGAATTAAAAATTGGAAAATTCCCATTTTCTGCTTCAGGAAAAGCAAAGGCAGCAGGAGCTTCTGATGGTTTTGTAAAAGTAATTTTTGACGCTAAATACGGTGAATGGTTAGGATGCCACATGATTGGTGCTGGAGTTACCGATATGATTGCTGAAGCAGTTGTTGCAAGAAAACTAGAAACTACAGGGCATGAAATCTTAAAAGCAATTCACCCACACCCTACTATGAGTGAAGCTGTAATGGAAGCTGTAGCCGATGCTTACGGTGAAGTGATTCACTTATAAAAAGTAGAAATACCAAATTAATAGAATCCGTTTTGCTTTCACAAAACGGATTTTTTTATTCAACAAAAGTTAAAACATTTTTAAAATCAATAATATTGTTAAACTTTTTGATAAAATAATTAAACAAAATATTTAATTTTGTAAATCGTTAAATACTAGTTTATGAAAAAGACAATTTTAAAATTATTATTCTTTAGCATTATTTGTTTATTATCTTATCAAGATACCTTTTCTCAAGAAAACATAAAATTAATTGGCTTTACCTCCAATGGGCAAACTGTTGACAATTTAGTAAAATGGAATGTTGGCCAAACCGAATTCCTAGAAACTTTACCGGTTGATTATGTAGGAGTATTAATGGGGTCCTCGGTATACAATTCCAATTCAGGCGAATATTATTCAAGAGTTTTAGTGAATGAGAACGAAGAATATGTAAGCAAAATGTTGAAATACAATTCTCTAAATAATACTATTGAATTAAATCCTGTAACTAGCGTTTACAATGGCTCGGCAGAAGTAGACATGCAAAACGGATTAATCTACTCTTATGATGGTGATGTTGATAATAACATTTATTTAAATTGTTTCAATCCGTATACACAAACATCAACCAATTTAGGATACTACAATCAAAATGATATCGGAATCCTATTTCCTGATGGCAGTTGCTTTGATTCAGATAATCATATTTTTTACTTTATCACTCAAATAGAAGGTGAAAAAAAATTAATAAAATCTACCCTTAGCGAAAATGGTTTTACTTATACCGTAATTCCTTTATTGGGGCCTACTATTATTGGAAATATCGGTCTAGAATATAGTAACGAGCAAAATAAAATTCATTTATTATTTCCCGAATACAATTCGGATACCGGTACATCAACATTAAATGTAGGGGAATTAAATACAGAAACCGGAGTGATTTCGAATTTAATAAATATAGTCGAAGTGACTGGATTACAACTCTTTAATAGAACGTACGATCAAAACTCGGAGAATTTAGTATTTATAGCTATTGATTTGGAAAACCAACAACGCTTATACACCTACAATACAACTACTTACCAATTAACAAGCCAACCATTACCTCCTTTTATATTGTATGAAATTGAAGCAGATAATTTTGAGTTTGCCCAAGCCCGATTTGGTTCATTAGGAATTACCGCTACTAATTACGATCCTTATACAATTTATCCAAATCCAACAAAAGATGCCTTTGAAGTAAATTTTGATGGCATTGAAGCACAATTTGAACTTTTTGATTCTTTGGGCAGACTTGTCAAAAAAGGAAATATTCAAAATGGACAAAAGATTGATGTTGTAAATTTAAACAAAGGGATTTATTCTCTTAAATTTAATTCAATCGCGGGAAGTTCAATTAGTAAAGTAATTGTTCATTAATTATTGCTTCTATTTCTTTTAGAAAAATTCATTTTTTTTAGTTGGGATTAAAGAAATATTTCTAATTTTATCTAATTCAAGAATGTGCCATGACCGAGATAAATTTAGAAGAAGAAAACAAAGCATTAACAAGAGAATACAAGCAACTATTACGCATTAGTTATCAAACACTTACACCTGATGACAAAAAGTTAATACGCAAGGCTTTTAATGTTGCTGTAGACGCCCACAAAGACCAACGAAGAAAATCTGGAGAAGCCTATGTTTTTCATCCTATTGGAGTGGCAAAGATTGTTGCTTCCGAAATTGGTTTAGGTCCAACTGCTATTGCAGCTGCTTTGCTTCATGATGTAGTTGAAGACACTCCTATCACTCTTGAGGAAATTGAAAAGATGTTTAATCCAAAAATTGCCCAGTTAGTGGAAGGATTAACAAAAATTTCTCAGGTCAAAAAAGACATGAACATCTCCATGCAAGCGGAAAACTTCCGTAAAATGCTCTTAACGCTAAATGATGATGTTCGCGTAATCTTAATTAAAATAGCCGATCGTTTGCACAACATGCAAACTATGGATTCGATGCCCGAATACAAACAGGTAAAAATCGCATCGGAAACCTTATACATTTATGCTCCCCTTGCCCACCGATTGGGATTATACAACATCAAAACCCAATTGGAAGACTTGGGATTAAAATACACTGAACCTTCAATGTATAATGACATTGTGAGCAAAATAAAGGAAACCAAAGAAGAACAAGATGAGTACATTAAATTGGTTTCCAATGTGCTTAAAAAAACATTAAACGAAGAAGGGGTTGATTATATTATCAAAGGAAGACCGAAATCAATCTATTCAATTCGTAGAAAAATGCTTGCTCAAAATGTTACTTTTGACGAAGTCTACGACAAATTTGCTCTTCGAATCATCTATAAATCCAACCCTCACGACGAGAAATTTTTGGCTTGGAAAATATATTCAATTGTTACTGATCATTACAGACCAAGTCCGAGTAGGTTGCGCGATTGGATTTCCTCCCCAAAATCAACAGGATATGAAGCGCTTCACGTAACGGTAATGGGACCAAAAGGGAGATGGGTTGAGATTCAAATTCGAAGTGAACGAATGGATGAGATAGCTGAAAAAGGATATGCAGCGCATTACAAATACAAGCTAGGTGGAAACGAAGAAAACGGATTGGATATTTGGTTGAATTTACTAAAAGAAGCTTTAGAAAATTCAGAAACCAATGCGGTTGATTTTGTTGAAGATTTCAAAATGAACCTCTATGCCAAAGAGATATTTGTTTTTACACCGAAAGGAGAAATTAAATCTCTACCTAAAGGAGCAACTTCATTAGATTTTGCATTTAGTATCCACTCCGAAATCGGAATTAAAACCAGAGGTACAAGAGTTAACGGAAAATTAGTTCAACTTAACCACGAATTGAAAAGTGGAGATCAAATTGAGGTCATCACTTCACCTAATCAAAAACCTACCATAAACTGGCTCGAATATGTAACCACTTCAAGAGCGAAAAACAAAATTCGTAACGTTCTTAATGAGGACACCAAGAAAATTGCTGAAGAAGGAAAAGAATTACTTACACGCAAATTAAAACATTTAAAAATCACCTTAAATGAGTCGATTGTAAATGAATTAGTGAATTTTTTCAAATTAAAAACAAGCTTAGATTTATTTTATCGCGTGGGTATAGGCGCAATAGAAAACCAACAATTAAAAGATTACGCTTCCCAGAAAAGCAACACCTTAATTAACTTTTTCAAAAATAAAATTAAGCGTTCGCCAAATACCAATGTAGAGGAAATCTTCAAACCCGAATTAAGTAGCAACTATGATTTACTCGTATTTGGAAAAGAGCAGGACCGATTGGAATATAAACTTTCCAATTGTTGCAACCCAATACCTGGAGATGCAGTATTTGGATTTGTAACCATAAATGAAGGTATTAAAGTACATAAAAAAGATTGCCCAAATGCAATATCCATGCAATCCAACTATGCTTACCGCATCATGCAAGCCAAATGGATTGATTCTTCTCAACAAGAGTTTAAAGCGGTGTTAAAAATTACCGGAATGGATACCCTTGGCTTAACCAATGAGTTAACCAAAGTGATATCGAACCAAATGAACGTAAACATTCAAAGCATTTCACTTAGTGGTGAAGCGGGGATTTTTAATGGACAAGTTGCGGTAATTGTAAAAAACAATACCATCCTCAAAAAACTCATTGATAATATCAAAAAAATAGATGGAATTGAAAAAGTAACACGAGTTTATAAAAACTAAAATCGTTTATTAACAAGTAGTTTATAACTTTAAACTCTTAAATTTTAATTCTTCTAAACTAAAAATTATCTTTGCGCTACTATGACACAAATTGCCACTGACAATAGTAATAATCAGGAAATTGTAAAAAATGTTTTTACAACTTACCTTGAGTTGAAAGGCCATCGAAAAACGCCTGAACGCTATGCTATACTCCAAGAAATTTATGAAAATCGGGAGCATTTTGATATTGAAAATTTATATATCAAAATGAAAAATAAAAACTACCGTGTAAGTAGAGCTACCCTATACAATACTATCGAATTATTATTAGATTGTGGATTGGTTCGCAAACACCAATTTGGTCAAAATCAAGCACATTATGAAAAGTCGTATTTTGACAAACAACACGATCATATTATCATGACCGATACAGGCGAAGTAATTGAATTTTGTGATCCTAGAATACAAACAATCAAGCAAACCATCGAAGAGATTTTTGGTATTGAAATAACCAACCATTCACTTTATTTTTACGCTAATAAAAAACAATAAGCATTCAATTAATATTAAAATTAAACACACAACACAATGACAGTAGATTTACTACTCGGATTACAATGGGGAGATGAAGGAAAGGGAAAAATAGTTGACGTTCTTACCTCAAAATATGATATAATTGCACGTTTTCAAGGCGGACCTAACGCAGGACACACTTTGGAATTTGACGGAATTAAACACGTTTTAAGAACAATCCCTTCTGGAATTTTTCATGACAATAACATCAACGTTATTGGTAATGGAGTGGTAATTGATCCTGTAGTTTTTAAAAGTGAAATTGATGGCTTAGCTAAATTTAATTTAGATGTCAAATCAAAATTAATAATCTCTAGAAAAGCACATTTAATTCTTCCAACACACCGATTATTAGACGCTGCTTCTGAAGCTTCTAAAGGTAAAGCCAAAATTGGTTCTACTTTAAAAGGAATCGGTCCAACTTACATGGATAAAACAGGAAGAAACGGAATTCGTGTTGGAGATATTGAATTGGCAGATTTCAAAGAGCGTTACCGTTCACTAGCGGATAAGCATGAAGCAATGATTGCTTTTTACAATGTAGAACTTCAATACAACTTGGCAGAACTTGAAGCAGAATTTTTTGAAGCGATTGAAGATTTAAAAAAATTGACTTTTATTGATAGCGAAGAATATTTAGCACAAGCTCAAAAAGCTGGTAAATCAATTCTATGTGAAGGAGCTCAAGGTTCGTTGTTAGATGTTGATTTCGGAACTTATCCTTTTGTAACTTCATCAAATACTACTGCAGCAGGTGCGTGCACCGGATTAGGGATTGCTCCAAACAAAATCAAAGAAGTATTTGGAATTTTCAAAGCCTATACCACTCGTGTGGGAAGCGGCCCCTTCCCTACTGAAGATTTTGGTGAAGCGGGAGATATCATGGCCAAAGTTGGAAACGAATTTGGTTCGGTTACCGGAAGAAAAAGAAGATGTGGTTGGTTGGATCTTGTAGCCTTAAAATATGCGATTCAAGTGAATGGGGTAACTCAATTAATGATGATGAAAGGCGATGTCCTTTCTGGATTTGAAACTCTAAAAGTTTGCACCGCATACAACTATAAAGGACAAACAATCCATCATTTGCCTTATAATATTGAAGAAGAAAATGTAACTCCAATTTATACCGAGTTTAAAGGTTGGAAAGCCGATTTAACTGGAATGACAACTTTTGATGTACTCCCTAAAGAATTAAAAGAATACATCGAATTTATTGAAAAAGAAGTTGAAGTTCCTATTAAGATTGTTTCGGTAGGACCTGATAGAAAACAAACTATTGTAAGATAAAACAAAAAACTCCAAACTAAGTTTGGAGTTTTTTTATATCAATTTATTCTGTCAACACTCGATTCACTTGAACAAAGGTCCTTGCATAATACGGTTCATTTAATGAAGACACAATCACTCCAGAACCTGTAGAAGAATGTATGAATTTAATTTCTCCATCGGTCACTTCTGTAACCATACCTACATGACTTATTCGGCGGCCACCAAATGTAGCAAAGAAAATTAAATCTCCTTTTTGAGCTTGAACTCTATTTATTTTAACTCCATATCCCGCCATCTCATATGAGGATCTAGGTAGCGTCATGTCAATATTTTGAAAAGTAGAAAACATCAAACCAGAACAATCATAGCCGGCACTTGTAGAACCACCGCTTCGGTATCGTGTACCCAAATGTTCCGAAGCTTTTTTAATTAGAAACTCCGCTTTTTCACTATTACCAGCTGGAATATCTTTGATTTCTACATCATCTACTGGAATTGGTGCAATTTCGATAGGCTTTGTGTTATTGCTAACTACTCCCTTCTTAATGATTAATAAATAATCAACTGGAAGTCCGTTTTCAATACCTGGATTTAATTTTTCTAAATCAGAAACTGTAACTCCATAAGTTTTAGCAATACGATATAGGGTTTCTTTTGGTAAGACTTTATGAATTAAATCCCCGTTAGTTTCAGTTGCAACATTAACTTCAGTCTTGCTTGGCTCTGTTGTTGTAGCTAATTCTGTAGTATATTCTGGATTAGTAATTTTTAATTTTTGTCCTTTTTTTAAATTTTCAGTTTTTAATATTGGATTCAGTTCGCAAATGGCTTCCATTGTAATACCGTATTTTTTTGAAATACTGTACAACGTCTCTTTAACGAGAACCAAATGAGTTAAAAATTGTTCCTTGGCTTTATCCGTGTTTTTGGTTTTGTCTTCAATTGGTGTTTCCGAAATTATTTTGTTTTCCTTATTTTTTTCAGGAATCAATTTTTCTTTCTTTTCCTTTTTAGAAGGTTTTTCTTTTTCTTTATATTTCTTATTCGGAATTCGAAGTACTTGATCTAATTGAAGTAAGGCGCCTTTTGTCTTAGGATTTAGCTCATAAATATCTTTCTCGCTTACATCGTATTTAATAGCCAAACCCAAAATGGTTTCACCTTTAGCTATTTTATGCTTGATTACTTTTTGTGAAAAAGCATTGATAGAAAAGAAAAAAGTTAGAACAAGTATTAAATGGATTTTTTTCATAATTTGGTATTTACCCAAAGTGTAAATTGCACTTTTTAGGGTATGCAATTTACAAAAAAATAGACTTTAGACTATATCTTTAACTTTATTTTAAATTAATTAGAAAATGGTTTATTTTTGTTTAATACACTATTATTTAAATGAAAATAAATTTCATCAGTATTATTCTGTTATTATATTCTTGTAAAGTCATCTCTCAAATCGAACCAACTATAATTGAAGGAGAGGTACAAGGAACAACTTATCATATTACATATTACGACGGTAAAAATAGAAATCTACAACCTGAAATAAATTTAATATTAGCCGATTTCGATCTATCGGTTTCAACTTATGTTCCCAATTCAATAATTTCCAGGATCAATTCAAATGAAAAAAATGTAAACTTAGATTCGTATTTTAAAAAATGTTTCAAAAAAGCCAAAAAAATTTGGAAAGATACCGACGGCGCTTTTGATCCTACTGTTTTTCCATTAACAAACGCAATGGGATTTGGACCTGGGAAAAAACAAAAATTGAGCACAAAAGAAATAGATAGCATTTTGGATTTTGTAGGCTTTAATTTGATTTCACTTAGGGGAAATAAAATAATTAAAAAGGATTCAAGAGTTCAATTGGACTTTAATGCTTTTGCTCAAGGATATTCTGTAGATGTAATTTCAAATTTTCTATCTAATAAAGAAATTAGATCATTTATTGTAGAAATTGGTGGTGAAGTTTATGCAAAAGGAAGACAACCAAATGGAACTAAATGGAGCGTAGGTATTGAAAAACCAATTGACAATAAAGAATCTAATAATCCAATAGAAGATTTAGTAAATATTGAAGACTTAGCAATAGCTACTTCTGGTAATTATCGGAGATTTATAATTGAAAATGGGATAAAATATGCCCATCATATTGATCCTAAAACTGGCCACTCAACAAAAAACAATTTGCTAAGTGCAACAATTATTTCAAAAAAATGTATAGTTTCTGATGCAACAGCTACCGGAGTACTAATTATGGGATTAGAAAAAGCAAAAAAATATTTTAACAAACACCCAGAAATAATTGCTTTTTTAATTTACTCTGATGAGAAAGGAAATTTTCAATATTATAAAACTCCCAATTATGAATTTATTAAGTCATAAAATAAAAAAAGCATCCAATGGATGCTTTTTTTATTATTATAACCAAAAAGTTATTTATCCAATACTACTTTATAACTTGAAGAGCCTTTATCATCAGCTACGTTAATGAAATATACACCATTTGAAAAACTTGTCAAGTCAATTGTTTTTGTAGTTTCAGTATTTGTTTCATCAATACTCTCTTTATAAACGATTGCACCTAATGAATTTGCAACAGTAATACTATTTACTTGAGATTTTAAATCTAATTTAAATATTCCCTGAGACGGATTAGGATAAACAATTACTTCTGGTCCTTTTGAAAAGCTTTCATTTGATAAGCTAGGAGTCCATGTTAATGAAATACCGCTAAAACGGTTATCAGTAGCAACATCAGTAGTATTTGTATACAAAGAAGGTCCTTTAACAAAAGGAAAATATCGAGTTACTGTAGAAGAACCATGACCCCAAGTTTGTTGTATACAAACTCTATAATTTCCATCGGGTAACAAAGTAGTTCCTGCAGCATTTGTACCATCCCAAGTAATTGTTCTTAAACCAAAAGTAGTTTGAGTCGCCCCAGTAATTGCATTTACTACATTTCCACCAGTTATACAATCTGCAGCTGTAGCGCCAGCTTTTACTCCATAAGTAGGTAAATGGTCTTCTGTACTATTTAATGAGCAATAACGCAATTTAGTTCTAACAAATGTTGAAGTTCCCGCAGTTGTTCCTGCTCCACATGTTGCACAACTTTCAATCCAAACAGCTAATACATATTTATTTGCATTGTTATTATTATACCACCCAGAACCTGGATTTATTGTAGTATAGGAAAAGGACATAGTCCCTGCTGTTTGAGCTAGTATTGAAGTTGAGTAAAACAAAATAGTTGCTAATGCTACTCTGAAGATTTTTTTCATGATCAAAATTTAAATTATTTATTGTTTGTTTTCTAATTCTAACTTAACTGAAATCTTAGCTGTTTCAGCAAGTGTTTTTTTTGCCATTGAAGGCACATCCAGTTTATAATCATTTAATTTTACATTAAAAGATCCCGAAATTGCTGTTTTCGCTCCAACAGTAACAACCATTTTCGTTCTAACTTTATTAGCTACTCCATGAATAGTTAATTCACCTTCAACATCGTAGCTTCCTGATTTACCTTCAAAACCTATAATTTTTCCTTTAAAACTAGTTTTTGGCAGTTTATCACTTTCCATATAGTTTTCATTAAAATGCTCTTCCATTAATGGAGATTTAAATTTAAAAGATTTAACTAAACCTTGTACAACTATGTCTCCAGAAGATTTATCAAATATTGAAGAAACAGAATTATTTACAGCTACAACAGCATCCATTGCTCCAGGAACTGTAGCGTCAAATCTTATTTCACCCGAACGAGTCATCATTTTTTGTGAAAATCCAATTGTAGTAATCACTAAAAATACTATTGTAACAACTATTTTTTTCATAGGATAATTCTTAATTTTCTGGATAGCCATTGTCAATCCAATTTTTTATGGTTGTAATGGTTCCATTTGACAAAGGTGCATCTCCTTTTGGCATTCTTGGAGTTGTACATGTATTGGATTCAATACTACATAATAATTTTGAACTATTAACTCCATTTTGAGATGCAACTACATTTTCATAAGTATCTAAATCAGGAAAATAACCTTGTCCACTTTGGGAGTGACAATTAACACATTTAGCATCCATTATGGGTTTGATATTTTTAGTGTATGTTGGATTTATTACAATTCCTTCTAAATCTTTTTGGGTTCTTGAGTCACAAGAAATTTGTAATGCAACACCCAACATCAATATTGTTATTAATTTTAAACTTTTCATAATAAATTAAATTAAAATACTCTATACATGTTAAAACCGAAGAAAATATTCTTCCCTTGATTAATTCCAGTAGCAGTGGTATAATATGCTACATCATTCATTGTTTGACTATTAGATAAAACTAATTGAAATACGTGTCCTCCTGTTTCAATATCCAATCCTAATGTAATTGGGTTGTAATAAGAATAATTATATGCTTTTGGCAGATTTAATCTTGCAGCATAATCAAGGTTAATACTCAATCTTTTAGATATTTTACATCTAGCACCAGCGCCTAATAAATAAGTGTCTTTTTGATCTGTAAGTTCATCATATAAATTTTTATGAACCAATACCGGATTTAATAAAACGGATACTGAATTGTTTATTTTTTTTGAAACCAAAAGCTGTGAAGTATATGCTAATCGATCATTAAACTTCAAATCCGGATATAAATCGGTTTTCAAATCACTTCTAATATCCATAGTGTTATATCCAACAATGGTAAATGGAAAACCTCCTTCTTCTTGATTTGCTAATTTGAACTTTGCTGCTAATTCGAAAGTTTTTTGATAAGTATGTCTTGATACACCAAATGACAACCAATTAGCTACTCCATAAATTCCTGCTAGTTTAGTATAGGCAGCGTCTAATCCAAAAAAGTTATTTGCACCATCCGTTAAATCTCCAAAACGGTGCGATACTAAAAAGTAGAATTCTCCTTTAGCAGGCAATTTTGTTGATTGCATGTTAGCTACTTGCAATCCTTTGAAAGCTGCTGATGTAATTTCTTTCTGATTGGACTTGGCTGCATTCAATTCATTCATCAAATCATCTTGTGCAGTAGCTAAACCAAAGCTAAGAAGAGAGAAAAATGAAAGAGTAATTTTAAGTAATTTCATTTTAATTTAGTTATTTATTTATTGAACATTGATCCATATTTACGCTTCCCATCAAGTCATCATACCCAACAACTCGACCTTTAATCAAAACTGATTGTCCTTCTTTTAGTGAAGCATCTGCAACAGTAAAACCACAAACTACTACTCCGTCCAAAATGACTTCTTTTCCATTAACTGAAGAAATAGTTCCTGAGATTATAACTGGTTTTTCAAGATATTTTTTGTTTGCTTCAGTTTCTTTAGTAGTAAACTCAGAAACAAAATCTATTGATTTCAAAGTAAATGCGGCTTCTTCCGATTGCAAATCTCTTTTTCCACCATTATAAGCATAATAACGAGCAGAAAAAAACACTGCAACCGCTAATATTACCAAGACAGTAATTATTTTTAGTATTTTTTTAAATGTATTGTTCATTAATTTACTCTAAATTTTAATTTAGTATTATCTTTTTCCAAGATTTTTGAGTTTCGCTTTTTAATTCTAAAAAGTAAACACCCGATGCAAATCCGTTTAATTCTAAATTAATTTCATTTAAATCATTGTCAAATTTAATTTCCTTAACAAAAACACCAGTTTGTGAATATAAATTAATGTTAGTTAAACTTACATTTGTTTTAATAGTAAAATTTCCATTAGATGGGTTAGGATAAATAGAGGCTGATTCTAAAGAAAATTTATCATTACTCAGGGTAAAAGTTCCTGTTGCAAAACCTCTATTAGTACTACCATGATTAGATAAAGTTGTAGAAGCGCTACTAGATCGGGCCCAAGCTAAACTAATTGAATTAGTTGATGCATATGGAAATTGAAAATCATTTGTGTCAGCGTTGATTAATGAACGCTCTAATGTTAATGTTCTTACCCCTAAAACCACATTATTGGAAACCGTAGTCCAATCTTGAGTTGCGTCAGTTGAAGGAGCTGATGTACCAGAATAATATCTGTCAGATAATGAAGTAGTGTAAACAAGCACGTCACCACTAGACATTCCAAATCCAGAAGCAACTCCAAATCCTAATGCAAACCATCTGTCGGATGGCCCTGTTAAAACAAGGGTAACTTTAGAAGTGGAATTATTTAAAGTTAAACTTGCCGTCATATTTGACGTTAGATTGATAATTCCAGTTGATTTTGTCTGTGAAAATCCAAAAAAACAAACAAGAGTAAATAACAACAAAGTAATTTTTTTCATAAATATTATTTTAAGAGATTAATAATTAATTCATTATTTGTAACCACCGCGTATTCAAAAGCAGTTTTGCCTTTTTTATCTTTAATGCCTTTATTGGCTTTGTGATCTAAAAGTAATTTTATCATTTTTTCATTTTGGAACTGGCATGCATACATCAAGGCAGTTATTCCATTTGAATCTGTTAAATCAGGATTTGCTTTATTTTTTAAAAAATACTCTGCCATTTCATAATTCCCTTTTACAACACAGGCCATTAATGCAGTACCGTTGGAACTAATATAATTCAAATTTGCATTTTTTTGAACTAAAAATTTTGCTACATCATTGTTACTTTTGTAGCAGGACAAAATAAGCATACTTGATGAATTTGAATCTACAGTATCAATAATTTTACTGTTTTTTGAATATTCAGAAACAATGTCAAGTAAAGTTCCATATCTAGCTATATCAAAATAATTTTTTAGCTGAGAATATATTGAAGTAGAAGTAATTGAAACTAACAAAAACAGTATCCGCATATCAAATTAAAATTAACTCGATAAAGATACAAAAAAACATAATGTATAATCAAAGAAACAATTCAAACTTAACTATAAAATTAATAATCCGTTTTTCTTTAATTTTGTTATTGTTTTAGAATGCCAAAACAATTCAAAATCATCAAAATTAGATTCGAAATCAGTTTTTATTTCGTGAATTGTTTTTAAAGAATTATCTAATATTGAAACTTTTTCAAGCAATCCAAGCAACCACTTTCCTTTTTCTTCTTCTATTGAAATTTGAAAATTTGAGATTTTAGTTTGAAAGTTTAATTCCATCATCTGCCAAGAACTTCCTTTTTTTGATTTTGTATAAACTTCAACTTCAGGAATACCTCCTAACCATATAATTTTAGCAGAGGGCTTTATAGAAAAATCCATTTGCTTATCTAGTATAGAACTTATGTAGTTGGGAGGAATTTTTGTATTTGGAATTTTAAAATCAAACCAATCCTGTAGCGGATAATCAAAACAGATGCCGTGCATGTAATTGAATAAGGATTTTTTTAATCCGAAACTGAATTGATCATGATCAATTCCGGTTTTATCTTTAAATTGAATGTCATTATTTGCAAAAGTAATCTCATTTTGTACTGGAATCACCCCAAACTCATCAGGATTCAATCCCACTGGAGAATGCGCGGTCATCGCAAACTGATGCCAAAATCCCGATTGAATAATCCCCAATTCAAAAAGTTGGCGCACCATCTCCAAACTATCAACAGTTTCTTGAATAGTTTGCGTAGGATATCCGTACATTAAATAGGCATGTACCATAATTCCGCTTTCGGTGAAATTTCTTGTTACCTGTGCCACTTGCTCTACTGTAACCCCTTTTTTAATTAAATCTAATAATCGATCGGATGCAACTTCCAATCCACCTGAAACAGCAATGCATCCCGATTCTTTAAGCAAATAAGTTAAATCGGAAGTAAAACTTTTCTCAAAACGAATGTTGGTCCACCAAGAAACAACTAATTTCCTACGAATAATTTCCAGGGCAACTTCACGCATTAATGCCGGTGGCGCTGCTTCATCCACAAAATGGAATCCGTTTTCACCTGTTTGAGCTATTAACTCCTCCATCCTATCTACAATAGTTTTGGCGGCAATAGGCTCGTATAATTTGATGTAATCTAAAGAAATATCACAAAAAGTACATTTACCCCAGTAACATCCGTGTGCCATGGTCAACTTATTCCACCTACCATCACTCCATAAACTATGCATTGGATTTGCAATTTCAATAACCGAAATGTATTTATCCAAAAACAAATCAGAATAATCAGGCGTGCCCACTTCACTCTGTTTATAATCGGGTTGTGAAGCATTATTTTTATAAACAACTTTTCCGTTTTCTAAAATATAGGTTCGCTTTAAAATAACGTTTACAGACTCCGTTTGACTTACTGAATTGTAAATTAATTCCAAAGGGAGCTCTCCATCATCTAATGAAATAAAATCAAAGAATTCAAATACCCTTTCGTCTTTCAATTCACGCAATTCGGTGTTGGGAAACCCACCCCCCATTGCAATTTTGCAACTTGGGAAATTTGATTTTATGAATTGAGCAGAACGAAAAGCGCTGTATAAATTCCCAGGAAAAGGAACCGAAAAACAAACAAGCTTCGGATGAATATCCTCTAATCGTTTCTTTATGATTTTAAGCGTGATTCGATCAATATAGGTAGGTTCTTTTTGCAAATGCAAATACAATTCATCAAAAGAATTGGCGCTTCTGCCCAACCGTTCGGCATACCTACTGAAACCAAAATTTTCATCAACGCATTCTACAATATAATCTGACAAATCTTCTAGATATAAAGTAGCCAAGTGCTTGGCTTTATCTTGCATTCCCATAGTTCCAAAAGCCCACTCCATGTCATCCGATTGATTGAATCGAGAAGCTTCGGGAAGGAAATTTCCGCTACAAATAGTTCGAGCCAAAGTGGGATTCTTTCCCTGTAGAAATGCAATTACCGAATCAATTGTTTTTATATATTCTTTTTTTAAAACAAAAATTCGTTGGGAATTAGCCGACTTTGATTTTGATTCTACTTTAAATAAATCGGTTAAGCCTTCATTGGAAAATAATTCTAAAATAACTTCCATGCCCAGATCCATTTGAAATGAAGAAATATCCTTTGTTTTCAAAAAACCTTTAATATAGGCAGTAGCCGGATAGGGTGTATTTAACTGAGTAAAAGGTGGGGTTATTAATAGAATGTCTTTCAATTGTGAAGTTTTTATTTCGAAAGTAAAAATACTAATTTACTAATTAAGAAATAGGAATGAAATTGAATTTGTGAAATGAAATTGAATTTTGAGTATTTTTGCAAAAAATAAATAGATGCCAACAGATTGTATTAGCTATCAAAAATCGGGATATTTCTCTAAATTAATCGTAGATTATTTAGACGAAAAGTCAGAGCTTAAGCCTTTTTACAATCGGTTTCCTAATCTTGAAAATTTCAAGGATCAAATAGCCGAAAAACAACAGAATTTCCCAGTTGAAAACAGAAAATTACTTGTTGCCGAACTTGAAAATCAATACCTGAATTTCAATATTTCGCAGAAAACTCTAGACAACCTTCAGTTACTTAAAAAAGACACCACTTTTACCATTACTACAGGGCATCAACTGAATTTATTTACAGGGCCGTTGTATTTTATTTACAAAATTGTTTCAACAATTAACCTTTGCAAACAATTAAAAAAAGCCTATCCAAACAATAATTTTGTACCTGTTTATTGGATGGCCACTGAAGACCATGATTTTGAAGAAATAAACTATTTTAATTTCAAAAAATCTAAAATAAAATGGACTAGAGAAAGTTCGGGTCCCGTTGGAAGATTAACAAATGAAGGACTAAATGAAGTATTTGAAGCTTTAAAAAATGAAATAGGCTCCAGCGAAAATGCAAAGGATTTACTAGATTTATTTGAAAACTCCTATTTAAAACATTCTAATTTAGCTTCTGCCACTCGATATTTAGTAAATGAATTATTCAAAGCAGAAGGCTTAGTAATTGTGGATGGCGATGCAAAAGAATTAAAGAAAATGTTTATTCCATTTGTGAAAAATGAAATAACAAATGGCGTTTCATACCAAAAAATAACTGAAACAAATGCACAATTATCTGAATACAAAATTCAAGTTAATCCGAGAGAAATCAATCTTTTTTATATTGAAGATCAATTGCGTGAACGCATTATTTTTGATAACAACACTTACAAGATAAATAACACGGAACGGGTTTTTACTCCAACTGAAATTCTTAATGAATTAGAAAATCATCCAGAAAAATTTAGTCCGAATGTAATCTTAAGACCTTTATATCAAGAAGTGGTCTTGCCTAATTTGTGTTATTTAGGCGGTGGTGGTGAGCTAGCCTACTGGTTGGAATTAAAATCCAACTTTGCGTCCAATAACATTACTTTTCCAATATTATTATTAAGAAATTCAGTACTTATTGCAACAGCTAAGCAAGCAGAAAAAGCAACTAAACTGGGATTGCATTTTGCTGATTTGTTTTTAAATCAAAATGAATTAATTACCAATAAAACCAAAGAAATTTCAAATTTCACTATTGATTTCTCTAAGCAAAAAGAAACATTACGCCAACAATTTGAAGAGTTAAATGCTATTGCATTACAAACCGATAAATCATTTTCTGGAGCAGTAAAAGCACAGGAAGCCAAACAAATAAAAGGATTAGAGCATCTTGAAAAAAGATTACTTAAGGCCGAAAAAAAATCGAATGCCGATTATCTACAGCGAATTGAAGCTTTGCAAAACGAACTTTTCCCGAATCAAAGTTTGCAAGAACGACAACTGAATTTTAGTGAATTCTACTTGGAGTTTGGTGCCGATTTTATTCAAAAATTATTTTCGGAGTTGGATCCATTAAAACATGAATTTAAAGTAATTACATTCTAAGTAAGTTGCTTTGATTATCGCAAAAAAAAGTATACTTTTGCACCCAAATTTATAAATAATACAAAAAAATGGCTACTAATAGAACATTTACAATGATTAAACCAGATGCTGTAGAAAACGGACATATTGGTGGAATCTTAAACATGATTACAGAAGGTGGATTTAAAATTGTTGCTTTAAAATTGACGCAATTAACTGTTGCTGACGCTAAAGCTTTTTATGCGGTGCACGCTGCAAGACCTTTTTATGGTGAGTTAGTTGAATTCATGTCACGCGGCCCAATTGTTGCTGCAATTCTTGAAAAAGAAAATGCAATTGAAGAATTTAGAACTTTAATTGGTGCTACAAACCCAGCTGAAGCGGCTGAAGGTACTATCCGTAAAAAATATGCAACTTCAATTGGAGAAAATGCAGTTCACGGATCTGATTCTGATGAAAATGCAGCTATTGAAAGTGCATTCCATTTTGCAGGAAGAGAGCAATTTTAATTAAGAGTTTATATAAATATAAAATCCCATTTCAATGAAATGGGATTTTTTTTTTAAAGCTTTTCTTCAAACTTAAATCACTTATCTCAACACCACCTCTTTCACAATTTCTTTTTTCAATTCCTCATTAATCATGGCAATGATCTTTTGCTTGCCATAACTTAATTCTTCACGCAATACGGCCGAAGTGAGTTTCACATACAAAGTACTTCCCTTTAAAATAACTTCTTGGGTATAGCTATTTACTCCGTTTCCCATGAGGCTTTTCCATGCTTTTTCCACATCAATTTTATCCATGCCTGTTTCCAGTTTATTTTGATGAATAAATTGCTGCAACACTTCAGATATCGAACTTTCGTTACTTTGTCTTTTTGCCATTATTTTATTGAAAAAGGGACTTGTCTTTTATAGTGGTATTCTAAATTATCTTTGTTTTTTAAGACTAAAACACTGTCTTGTATTTCAAGAATTTCTTCTTTCCATTTTCCGTAAGTAGTGGTATAATTAATATAAAACACCCCATCCAAATTGGTAACTTTGATATTTTCCTTAATATCATTAGTTAAATAAGTACCATCCAATTGCGGCATCACCTTTTGGCGAAAGCCCGAATTATTTTTTAAAGAAAAAAAATCGATGGTTTCATTAACCTTGTATTCTTTCTTACCTCCTTGCGGAAGTTCTACTTTTTGAATTTCCCAATAGCCATTAATCTTTGCTAGATCCGCTTCTTTAACAGAAGGTTTACAAGAAACAAACAGGATGCTTAGCAGAAAAAAAAGAAGTGTGTTTTTCATAATTCAAATAAAAAGATAAAATTACAATTTATTTTAAGGAATAAAAAAGTAATTTTGAAAAAAACCTTTTAATGAATTGAAAGTCTAAGTATAAATTCCATTTTATGAAAAAAGTCCTATTCTTATTATCAATTTTACTAATTAATTTTGGATGTAGTTCCAACAATAACTCTGATAATAATACTTCTCAAGGGGATAGCATGTACTTTCCTCCAAGCGATGGAAGTACCACATGGGAAACTAAATCTATTGCAGCACTTGGCTGGAATGCCAATGCAGTGCAACCCTTATTGGATTATTTGCAATTAAAAAACTCAAAATCGTTCATGATATTGGTTAATGGGAGAATTGTGATGGAGAATTATTTTAATGGACATACTGCTACTACAGCTTGGTACTGGGCAAGTGCAGGAAAAACACTAACAGCAACAGTAACCGGTATTGCAGAACAAGAAGGTTATATAAACACAAACAATAAAGTTTCAGATTATATAGGAACCGGATGGACAAGTACACCCTTAGCAAAAGAAAATTTAATTACGTGTAAGCACTTATTATCTATGTCTTCGGGGCTTGATGATTCTCTTGGTGATGATGTTTCGCCAGCCAATTTACAATATGTAGCTGATGCAGGAACGCGCTGGGCTTATCATAATGTATATGTAAAATTACAAGATGTAGTTGCTCAAGCTACAGGACAAACTTGGAACAATTACTTCAATTCCAAACTAAGAGATAAACTTGGCATGACCGGTGGATTATGGGTAAATGGAACCGAAGGAACACGAACTTATTGGAGCACCACTAGAAATATGGCACGCTTTGGATTAATGGCTTTAAATAAAGGAAAATGGAATGGAACAACCGTAATTAATGAAAGCTACTTTAATTTGGCTACCACAACTTCACAAACTATCAACCTATCGTATGGGTATTTATGGTGGTTAAATGGAAAATCAAGTTACCGTTTACCACAAAGTCAATTTCAATTTAGCGGTAGTATTATTCCAAGTGCTCCAAGTGACATGTATGCAGCATTGGGAAAAAACGATCAAAAAATTTATGTGGTTCCTAGCAAAAAAATGGTTGTAATTCGAATGGGAGATGCTGCAGACGCAGTAAATATGGCATTATCCGATTTTGATGATGTGCTTTGGCAAAAAATTAATGCACTATATCAATAATTGAACTTACTAAAACTTCGAGTTAAAAAACTTTATTAAGGCGTAAATAAACACCACAAAAGTAGTTAATTGCAATCCCATTGCTATAGTTGGGAGTTTATATTCAATTATTTTAGATACAATCTCAGCTCCAACACATAGCAAAATTAAGATTAGAGGAGACGCTGTTTTGAAAAAATTAATTAGTTTATTCATCGCTATTAATTAAAGAAACTGTCTACAAACTCATATTTGTTAAATACTTGTAAATCTTCTATTCCTTCACCAACTCCAATATATTTTACTGGAATTTGAAATTGATCGGATATACCAATTACCACTCCACCCTTTGCTGTACCATCTAATTTAGTAACAGCTAAACAAGTAACTTCGGTAGCGGCAGTAAATTGTTTGGCTTGTTCGAATGCATTTTGTCCTGTTGAACCATCTAATACTAACAATACATCATGTGGCGCATCCTCGGAAACCTTTTGCATCACACGTTTCACTTTAGACAATTCACTCATCAATCCAACTTTGTTATGCAAACGACCTGCGGTATCAATGATTACCACATCTGCATTTTGAGAAACGGCACTTTGTAAGGTATCAAAAGCAACCGATGCAGGATCAGAACCCATTTGTTGCTTTACAATAGGCACCCCAACACGATCGGCCCATATTTGCAATTGATCAATTGCGGCAGCTCGAAAAGTATCGGCAGCACCCAGAACAACGCTGTAACCTGCTTTTTTAAATTGGTAAGCTAATTTTCCAATTGTTGTAGTTTTACCCACTCCGTTAACTCCAACAACCATGATAACGTAGGGTTTTTTATTTTCTGGTATTTTAAATTCGGTTTCTTCGCCCGATTTCGTTTCCGATAATAAACCCGAAATTTCTTCTCTTAGAATCAAATTTAGTTCATCGGTACCTAAATATTTATCGGCAGAAACACGGTCTTCAATACGACGGATAATTTTTAAAGTGGTTTCAACACCAACATCCGAAGTTACTAATATTTCTTCAAGATTATCTAAAACCTCATCATCAACTTTAGATTTTCCGGCTACAGCTTTAGTAAGTTTTGAAAAGAAAGACGTTTTGGTTTTCTCTAAACCTTTATCAAGAACTACCTTTTCTTGTTCGGTAATTACTGATTCTTTTTTTTCTGAGGAAAATAATTTTTTAAAAAAACTCATAATATAAGTCGGTTGCTAGTATTTATAAATACAAATTTTTAATAGTAGTGACAAATATAAAAATAAAAAAGCTACTTCCGCGAGAAAGTAGCTTGGTTATATTATTTTATTAGAATTATTTCTTTTGCAAGAAAGAATCTACTTCTTCTGGAGTCATAATGCTTTCTACAAATGTGTAAGCACCTGTTTTAGGAGATTTTACCATTTTGATAGCTTTTGTTAATCTCTTAGAAGCTGTTTGTAATGTTGCAACGGTCTTTTTTGCCATGATTCAATGAGTATTTAAATTTTATTTATCGTTATGATTAAAATAAAATCTCTAATTATTTAATTTCTTTATGAACAGTCATTCTCTTCAAGATTGGATTAAATTTTTTAATCTCTAATCTATCTGGAGTATTTTTTTTGTTTTTGTTAGTGATGTAACGAGAAGTTCCTGGAAGTCCAGACTCTTTATGCTCAGTACACTCTAAAATAACTTGAATTCTATTACCTTTCTTTGCCATCTTACTATATATTTATTTGGATAGGATTATTTAATAAACCCATTAGCTTTAGCAGTTTTTAATACTGCAGCCAATCCATTTTTATTAATTGTTTTTATTGTTGAAGCAGCTACTCTTAAAGTAACCCATCTGTTTTCTTCAGCAAGAAAGAAACGTTTTTTAACTAAGTTAACAGAAAATTTTCTCTTAGTTTTATTCATTGCGTGGGAAACATTATTTCCTACCATCGCTCTTTTACCTGTAAGGTCACAAACTCTTGACATTATACTTATCTTTTATCGTTATTGAAATCGAGGGTGCAAAGAAACAAAAAAGAAACCTTATTGCCAAAAAAATATTAGACAATTTTTAAAATTTCTTTTTGCAGCATTTCAAAAGCTTTATTTACTGCTCTATCTATCACTTTTTCACGCGGTTGACCAAAATCAAATTCCTCCACAAAAACCTCACTAGGTGTAGCAATAGCTATAAAAACAGTCCCAACGGTTGCATCAGCATCTCCTTTATCTGGGCCGGCGTTTCCAGTTGTTGCTATTGCATAGTCGGATTTCATTCTTTTCTGAACTCCAATCGCCATTTCTTTAGCCAATTCCCCACTCACCACAGAATGTTGAGCAATCGTTTCTTCTAAAACTCCCAACATAGAAACTTTGGTATCGGTTGCATAACTAACCACACCTCCTCTAAAATAATTGGAAGCCCCTGCCGCTGCAGTCAGCTCTTGAGCGATTTTACCTCCAGTACAACTTTCTGCTACCGCTAGAGTATTTTTATTTTGAATTAATAACCTTCCTATTACTACGGCAATAGTTTCATCTTCATCAAAACCAACAATTATATCTCCAATAATTTTAGCTAATGACTCTACCTTATTGTTAATTGAAGTTTCTAAAAGTTCTTTGTCCTTTCCGCGAGCGGTCAATCTTAAGCGAACCCTTCCTGGAGAAGGCAAATAGGCCAACTTGATAAATTCAGGTAAATTATTTTCCCAATCTTCAATTCGTTCAGCAACCAAACTCTCCCCTTGACCATAGGTCATGATTGTTTTGTGAAGTATATAAGGACGTTCGTATTCTTTAACAATCTTTGGAATGATTTCGTTTTCAACGATATATTTCATTTCATAAGGAACGCCAGGCAACGAAATATAAACGGTATTCTCTTTTTTCATCCACATTCCAGGCGCAGTACCTACTTTATTAAATAACACTTGGCAATTAGAAGGAACAAGCGCTTGATCTTTATTTATTTGAGAGGCCGGTCTTTTCATTACCTTTTCTATCAACTCAATAACATGAGCCTGCACTTCATAATTAATGACTAAGCTATCATTAAAATATTCACAAAAAGTATGTTTGGTAATATCATCTTTAGTCGGACCTAAACCACCTGTAATGATAACAAAATCGACTTTATTTTGTAATTTTTCAAAAGTTTCTAAAATATGTTGCTTATTATCACTTATTGAAAGTAATTCGTGCGTTTGCACCCCTATCCGATCTAATGCTTTGGCAATATAACCTGAATTAGTATCAATAATTTGACCTATAAGGATTTCATCTCCAATAGTAACTATGGTTGCTTTCAAGTGAATTATTTTTTTAGAATTGAAATTAAATTACTTCAATTTGGGGGTTAATTTTTTTAATTTCAGAAATAAAAATTTCGCTGTGCTTCGGCGAAATAAATAAATCATCACAAGAATTATAAGTAACAATAAAACCTTTGGTATCTAGTGCCGGCTTAAACATAACCGGAACATTCAAGCCCGAATGGCGTTTTATTGATTTTATTTTTGTGATATCGATTCTACCTCTGAGTGGGCCAGAGCGATACAATAAAAAATTATTTTTTATCACATAACGAGTATCCAAAATAACCCACAGCACAAAACCAATTACTGAAGAAACAATTATTACTGGCATTAGAGGAAATGTACCTTTTTGAAAATTTAATGCTAAAGACAAGATTAAGAACAATACTAAACTCCAAAGCACAACAATTGTAAAAGTGTTTTTGGTAGATAAAAATCGGGTCATAATTAATTTAAATGAGCTTATAATGATAAAAACAAAAATTCGTTTAATTTTACGCTAAATTAATACAATTAACTATCACAACCGAATTTTAATAAAAAATAGTTTAAAATGAGCACAATTAATTGGGTAACGGTAAGAGAATTTGAAGACATCACTTATAAAAAATGTAATGGCGTGGCCCGAATTGCCTTCAATCGACCAGATGTGCGCAATGCCTTTAGACCAAAAACCACTAGCGAACTTCTTCAAGCGTTTCATGATGCTCAAGAAGACACTTCAATTGGAGTAGTATTACTATCTGCCGAAGGACCTTCAAGCAAAGACGGAGTGTATTCTTTTTGTAGTGGAGGTGATCAAAAAGCGAGAGGACACCAAGGTTATGTAGGAGAAGATGGTTACCACCGATTAAACATTTTAGATGTTCAGCGATTAATCCGATTCATGCCCAAGGCGGTGATTTGCGTAGTCCCTGGATGGGCAGTTGGAGGCGGACATAGCTTACATGTGGTATGTGATTTAACATTAGCCAGCAAAGAACATGCTATTTTCAAACAAACCGATGCCGATGTAACGAGTTTTGACGGTGGATATGGATCGGCTTATTTAGCCAAAATGGTCGGACAAAAAAAAGCAAGAGAAATATTCTTTTTAGGAAGAAACTATTCGGCTCAAGAAGCCATGGATATGGGAATGGTAAATGCGGTAATTCCACATGAGGAGTTGGAAGACACAGCATACGAATGGGCACAAGAAATTCTAGCTAAATCACCAACATCTATTAAGATGCTAAAATTTGCCATGAACCTTACCGATGACGGTATGGTTGGTCAGCAGGTATTTGCTGGTGAGGCTACACGACTAGCGTATATGACCGATGAAGCTAAAGAAGGTCGTGATGCATTTTTAGAAAAGCGCAAACCAAATTTTGATAAAAAATGGCTACCTTAATATAGATTATTGGAATTATAGATGCTATAACCTCTAATTAATTCCGAAAATTCTAATTATCCAAAATCAATTAATTAAACAAACAAATGAAACACTGGATTGAAGCTGCTCGAGTTCGCACCCTACCCCTATCGATTTCCGGAATCTTAGTTGGGAGTTTTTACGCTATGTCACAAGGCATATTCAATTGGAAAATTGTAATTTTTGCGCTATCAACTACCCTTGGACTGCAGATTCTTTCGAATTTTGCCAACGATTATGGTGATGGCATGAAAGGCACCGACAATGAAGATCGTGTGGGTCCTATGCGATCCATTCAAAGTGGAAACATCACACCGGGAGCTATGCGATTTGCAATATTCATCACCTCTTTTCTCACCTTGGTTTCTGCCATGCTGCTAATTTATTTTTCTTTTAAAGGAAAATATTTAATGTATTCCTTGGTTTTCTTTGTTTTAGGAATTTTAGCAATTGCTTCTGCTATTCGCTATACCGTTGGAAAAAACCCTTATGGATACAGAGGATATGGAGATGTTTTTGTTTTTATTTTTTTTGGAATAGTAAGCACCTTTGGAGTTAACTTTATGTTTTCTAAAGAAATTGATTGGCTTTTATTTTTGCCAGCAACTGCAATTGGATTTTTAAGTGTTGGAGTATTGAACTTAAATAATATGCGCGATGAAGAATCGGATAGAAAATCAAATAAAAACACATTGGTAGTTCAATACGGAGGCGCTTGGGCAAAAAAATACCACTTCTTTTTGATTGTTGCTGCTATGGTTTCAATGCTAGTTTTCGCATTTATTTTTGATTTTAGCTACAGAGATCAAAATCCACATTCATTTAATTTTGATATTTATTTCTTTTTATTAGCCTACTTTCCAATAATTGCCCACCTGAAAAGAGTAGCAAAAAACAAAGAACCTAAACTTTTGGATCCAGAATTAAAAAAACTAGCGTTAAGCACTTTTTTACTTTCAATTTTATTATCGCTTTCGCTGATTTATTTCATATCGGATTTCATCATTTATTATACTAATTGGCCATGAAAATAACCTTTTACGGGCACGCTTGCATCGGAATTGAAGTAAGCGGCAAACACATTTTAGTTGATCCATTCATTACAGCAAACCCTAACGCAAGTCATATCGATGTGAATGTAATTGAAGCGGATTATATTTTGCTAACCCACGCACACAATGATCATATTTTGGACGCAGAAGTTATTGCAAAACGAACCAATGCAACCATTGTATCAAGCTATGAGGTAGCCGTTCATTTTGGAAACAAAGGAATCAACTACCATCCTATGAATCATGGTGGTAGCTGGCAATTTGAATTTGGAAAAGTAAAAATGGTTAGCGCCATTCACTCAAGTTCGTTTCCGGATGGCTCTTATGGAGGTAATCCTGCTGGATTTGTAATTGAGGGAGAACACAAAAACATATACATTTCGGGCGATACGGCTCTAACCATGGACATGAAACTGATTCCAATGCGAACTAAATTGGATTTGGCAATATTATCGATTGGGAATAACTTCACTATGGACGTTGAAGACGCTATTATTGCAGCCGATTTTGTTGCATGCGACAAAGTTCTTGGCGTACATTATGATACTTTTGGTTACATTGAAATCAACCATGAAGAAGCCAAAAAGAAATTCTTTGACGCCGGAAAAGACTTAATGCTACTGGAAATTGGAGAAAGTATTTCGTTGTAAATAAATGAAAGCAAGCTACCAAAAATACATTCTAAACTTCAAAAACCCTTCTGGAACCTCAAGAGGCATACTAAATACTAAAGAAACTTGGTTTCTCATTTTAGAGAAAGATGGCAAAAAGGGAATTGGAGAATGCGGAATACTAAGAGGATTGAGCGCAGACGATCGCCCAGATTTTGAAGAAAAACTTCAATGGGCCTGCCAAAACATCCAATTAGGAAAAGACGCACTTTGGGAGTCATTATTAGAATTCCCTTCGATTCAATTTGGAATTGAAATGGCTTTTCAATCATTAGAGTCGGAAAATCCTTTTTTATTATTTCCATCTGAATTCACAGAAGGCAAAAAAACCATATCTATAAACGGATTAATTTGGATGGGGGAACCCTCATTCATGAAACAACAAATTGATGAAAAACTGGCTCAAGGATTTCATTGCATTAAGTTAAAAATTGGCGCTATCGATTTCAAAAAAGAATTGGAATTATTGGAATTTATTAGAGCAAATTTTGATGAAAAATCAATTGAAATTCGAGTAGATGCCAATGGTGCTTTTACTGAATCTGAAGCTTTAAATAAATTAAATCAATTATCTGGTTATAAATTACATAGTATAGAACAACCGATTGGAGTTCGAAAATATGACAGTATGTCAGAATTATGTGCTAAAACCCCTATTTCTATAGCTTTAGATGAAGAATTGATAGGAGTTTATAATTATTCCGATAAAGAAGCACTTTTACAAAAAATCAAGCCACAATACATCATTTTAAAACCTAGTTTTATAGGTGGTTTTAGAGGGACTAAAGAGTGGATTAAATTAGCCGGAAAACTTCAAATTGGTTGGTGGATTACTTCTGCCCTAGAAAGCAATATTGGCTTAAATGCAATTGCACAATGGACCTTTCTGCAAAACAATTCAATGCCTCAAGGATTGGGTACTGGCGGACTTTATACCAATAATTTTGACTGCCCCTTAGAAGTTAAAAACGGACAACTTCAATACAACCCAAATGATGAATGGAATGTAAATCTTAAATAGATTTATTGAATTAAATAAATTCCGTCTTCCTTAATTTCAATAAGCTTTTGTTTGTATAATAAGCCAATTGCTTTTTTGAAGGTTTTCTTACTCATCTTTAAAACCGTCTTAATATCTTCGGGATTGGAATTATCATTTAAACGCAAAAAGCCTCTACTTGCACGCAATTCATTTAATATAATTTCCGAGTTTGGCTCGATGTTTTCAAACCCAAGTTTATGCAATGAAACATCAATCTTTCCATCTGGACGAACATTTTTAATGTATCCTTTCATTTTATCACCGGTGCGTATGGCATCATCATACACCTCATCCTTATAAATCAACCCTTTGTGTTTTTGATTGATAATTACATTAATTCCGATTTCGGTAATATGAGAAATAATCAAATCTACTTCCTCATTTTTTTCCAAATTAATGTTTTCGTTATCCAAAAACTGATTGGTTTTACTAGAAGCCACAAGGCGATTTGTTTTTTCATCTAAATACAAGTAAACCAAATAGCGTTTCCCTTTTTCCATTGGGCGCGCTTGCTCCTTAAACGGAACCAGAATATCTTTTTCCATTCCCCAATCTAAAAATGCACCCACCTGATTCACATAATTTACGCGTAATAAAGCAAATTCATTCAATACTACATAAGGAACCAAAGTGGTTGCTACAGGGCGTTCTTCATGATCTAAATACACAAACACATTCATCTCTTCGCCAATTTCAAAAACCTTAGGGACATATTTATTTGGCAACAAAACATCTTCTTTCCCATCGGTTAAGAATAAACCAACTTGGGTGTGTCTGCTAATCGTAAGGGTATTAAATTGACCAATTTTCATATCGTGCTTGTAATTTGTACAAAGGTACGAATAGAATTAAGATATTACATTGCAATATAAAAATAGTCTTTTTTTTTAAAGTTAAACCACTTTATTCCAATGCTTTAAAGTAATTCAAAAGGATTTTATCGTTTTCAAGAGTTGGAGTAAAAACCTCCAGCAAAGTTGGTTTATCATCTTGCAAGAACAAATCCTTTAAACTTTTCTCCAAGCTAGCTTCATTGCTGGCTATAAGATAATTCAAGCCGTACATTTTTGCTAAATGCTCGGCGGTTAAACAATGAGAAGTTTCAAAAAAAGTATTAAAAACCGGAGTTTCTTTATGACCTGGTAATATTCGGAAGATTCCTCCTCCTCCATTATTAATCAGAATAATTTTAAAATTATTTGGGATATAATTATTCCAAAGGGCATTACTATCGTACAGAAAACCAATATCCCCTGCAATGAAAACACAAGGTTTTTTATTTCCTACAGCTGCTCCTATAGCCGTGGAAGTACTTCCATCAATTCCGCTTGTACCTCGATTACTATAAACTTCAATACTTTTTTCAATTTCAAATAATTGAGCGTAACGAATTGGAGAGCTGTTACTTATATGTAACTGATAATCATTAGGTATAACAGGAAGTATCTTTTCAAATACTTTAAGGTCGGAAAACGGAATTTTAGCAAGATATTCAACGCTTTTCTTTTGTCTGTACGCTTTAATGTCTTGTGCTAATTGATTGTATGTACTTTCAACCTGATGGGTCAATTGAAAAAACGAATGAAAGAAATTATTGGGTTGCCTTACAAAATGCTTAGACAAACAGCCAAATGTATCATATGCTCTTAAATCGTCTATTTGCCAATGATTTTGCGGCTGATATTTTCTCAGAAATGCTTTGATTCGTTTTGAAACGATCATCCCTCCAAAGGTGACTAAAATTTCAGGTTGAAATTCTAAAAAATCCTTTTCGGTAAATGGCGTTATTATCGAATCGATAGTGTTTATAAAACTAGGATGATGCAAATTAGAAGTCGTTTCAATAAGCACCACCACCGACGGGTCATCAGCCAATAGGTCTAAATAGCGCTGTTCTATGGCATTGGGTTCGTTTACCCCAACTAAAACCAACTTCTTCTTGCTTGAATTCCATAGGGAAGCATATGAAGCTAAATCTTCAGATGAAGATGTAATAGATTCAAATGCATTGATTTTTGGTTTAACCAATAATTCCGAAGTAGTTTCATACAAGGGCTCTTCAAAAGGAACATTAATATGAACCGGACCTCTTTTGGCGAAAGCCATATTTATCGCTTTTTGAATTAAATCATCATTATTTTCGGATGCTTCTTCACTAAGATTAGCATTAAATAATGAATGATTTGCAAAAACATTTTCTTGTCGAATGGTTTGGCCGTCGCCAATATCTATTTTGCTTTGCGGTCTATCGGCAGAAATAACAAGCAGCGGAATTTGACTGTAAAAAGCTTCCGCAAATGCCGGATAATAATTCAACAATGCCGAACCAGAAGTGCAAACCACAGCGACAGGTTCTTTTATTTGCTGAGCTATCCCCAAAGCAAAAAAAGCCGCCGAACGTTCATCAGCGATACTATAACAAGTAAAAAACGGATCGTTCCCAAAACCAATAATTAAAGGCGCATTTCTCGAACCGGGAGAAATTACAATATTGGATATATTTTTAGCACGAAGAATTTCGATTATAGATTGTGCTAAAGGTATTTTTGGGTAAATCATTATTGTTGCGAGGACTATATAAACTCGTTCTCTTGAATTAATTGTAAAACTATAATTTATGATTACAAAAGTACAAAGTTATTTATTGAGTTCCATTCAAACCACCAAGAAAGTTAAGTAAGTGGGTCAAAAATCTTTAGTTTGCCATAATTTCTAAATATATAAAAAAACACTATTTTTGAAACATGGAAATCCAAATTAGACCCTATCAAACAAAAGATGCTGCTGAGATTTTAGAAATTATTAATTACAATATTCTAAACTCAACCGCTTTGTATGATTATGAACCGCGGACTTTAGAAAATCAAATTGCTATTTTTCAAGACAAATTAGATAAAGGATTTCCAATTCTAGTTGCTCTTTCAAACAAAAGCGTTGTGGGCTTTGGTTATTATAGTGAATTCCGATTTAGAGAAGCTTATAAATTTACCGTTGAACATTCGGTTTATGCCCATCCCAATCTGATAGGGAAAGGCATTGGAAAATTGATTTTAGACAACTTAATTCATTTGGCGAAAGCCCAAAAGCTACACACCATGATTGGCGTTATTGATTCTGAAAATCAAAGTAGTATAGAATTTCACAAGAAATTTGGCTTTGAAATTGCAGGAACCATAAAAGAATCGGGGTATAAATTTAACCGCTGGCTGCATAGTGTTTTTATGCAGAAAATGCTTTAATTTACTTTATTATCGAATCAATATTTGGTTTGAAATAATTCGGACCTTTCAACACCTTTCCGTCTTCACGATAAATAGGCTTCCCGTCTTCTCCCAATTTACTCATATTACTGCGTTGGATTTCATCAAAAACTTCTTCAATTTTGTGTTGCAATCCATGCTCAATAATGGTTCCGCATAAAATATACAACATGTCACCAAGGGCATCTGCTATTTCGGTAATATCATTGTTTTGCGCTGCCTCTAAATATTCTTCATTTTCTTCTTTCATCAAATTATAACGAAGTAGGTTTTTGCTTTCGCCTAAATCACCAATGATGTGTTCGCTGTATCCTAATTGAAAACTCGTGTGAAACTCTTTAACGGAATTTATCTGTTTTTGCATGATAATTATTATAAAAATTTAGAAAGCCAAATTACAAATAAGAACTATTATTGCCTAAATTTGTTAAAAAATTACAGCGTATGTTCACAACTGGTCAATTATTTTTTGCAGTTGCATTTATTATTGCTTTTGTTATTGCAATGGTAATCGCCTATAAAAAAGACAAATCACTGCACAATCAATTTTACAAAGGAAATTATAAAATATTATTAGGTTTTTTTGCCTTTATTTTGATTTTATTTCTAATAAAAATTTTCTTTAAACACTAAAGTTTATTATATTTACTTTACTTTAAATTAAATACCATGCGAATCCTTAAATACATTTCATTGCTATTATTCCTTTTTTTAATTGGATTAAGTGTTTTTGTATCTACTCAAAAAGGAGATTATGATGTTACTGTAAGCAAAGTAATAAAAAACCCGAGGAATACCGTATTTAACTACATCAACGATTATAAAAATTGGGAGACTTTTTGTTCTTGGATTAAGAATGACAAATCGTATCAATTTACTTTTCCTGGACTTACTTTAGGACAAGGTGGTTCTTGCTCTTGGACAAGCAGTTCTAGCGAAGGTTCTATAAAAACTATTGCTGTAAAAGAAAATGAAAGTATTTTTCAAAAAATGAAAAATAACGAAGCTCCTTTCGAAATGTATTGGAGTTTTAAAGACACGATTGGAGGAACAAAAGTAACCTGGAGAAACAAAGGAAAACTTGATTTTAAAAATAAAGTTGCCGCCTTTTTTTCTGGAGGGATAAAAAGCGTTGTAAGCGCTATTTATGAAAAGAGTTTAGAGAATCTAAATTCAACTTTAGATTACGAAATAAACACCTACTCAATAAAAGTGAATGGAATAACTACCCTGCCTGGGGGATTTCATTTAAAACAATACTTACACTGCAAACAAAAAGAAACAGAGAAAAATGTGAGCATACTTGTTTCGAGAATGGAATATTTCTTTGACAAAAACAAACTGAGAAGCAACGGAAAACCATTTATTATTTACCATAAATACGATCGAGCCAATAATGATGTAGCCTTTTCGGTATGCATGCCTGTTAAAGATTCTATTAACATCATGCCCGGTAGCGATATACAATCTGGGAAGACCGCAAGTTATACTTGTTTAAAAACCACTCTAGTTGGAGATTATTCTCATACTCAAAAAGCCTGGAAAAAAGCACTTGATTTTGTTGCAAAAAATCATTTGGAGCGTAATAAATCAGGACAAATTATTGAAGTGCATAAAGTTGGCAGAAAAGAGGTAATTAACCCTTCAAAATGGGTAACAGAAATATACATCCCTGTTTATCCTAAAGCCATCGAAGTAAAAGAAGAGGCTGCAACCGAAGAAACAACCACAGCAGCCGACACTCCAAGTGAACCTGTAACGCCGGCTAACAGAAAATTAGTTCAACCTAATTAAACCTTTTGCTTTATCTTTATTCCAATAAATAAATTTGGTATTGCAAGAAGAAAAAGACTTCATAAAGGAATTAATTGATCCGCGAACGCAAAATACTGCGTTTCAAAAATTGCTGCGCGAATACCAAAAACCTTTATACCAAATCATTCGTAACATTGTTATCGACCATGATGACGCTCATGATGTGCTACAGAATACGTTTATTAAAGTTTTTCAAAATTTAAAGAATTTCAAAGGAGATAGCAAATTATTTTCTTGGATGTACCGCATTGCTACCAACGAAGCCATTACATTTATTAATAATAAAGCGAAGCGAAGCAAATTAACGAGTTCAGAATTACAATCGAAGTTGGTTGAGAATTTGCAATCGGACGTTTATTTTGAAGGAGATGAAATTCAATTAAAACTTCAAAAAGCACTTGTTTTATTACCAGAAAAACAACAGCTCGTATTTAAAATGAAATACTTTGAAGAATTAAAATATGAAGAAATTTCTGAAATTTTAGGAACCTCGGTTGGAGCTTTAAAAGCATCCTACTTTCATGCGGTAAAAAAAATTGAAGAATATTTAAATTCAAATTAAACCTTAAAATAAAATCTATGTCAAATGGATATGAAAGAGATTAATTTAGAGACAAACAAAAAAATAACTACTGGATTTCAAATTCCGGAAGGCTACTTTGATACTTTCTCAGAAAAATTATTACAAGAGCTGCCATTAAATGAAACGAAGACTATTTCATTTTACACTCGAAATAAAAAGTGGATTTATGCTGCAGCTGCAGTATTAGTAATAATGCTATCATTGCCTTTAGTATACCAATTAGAAAGAAATCAAGAACAACCAAGCGCCGCCGAAATAGAAAATTACTTAACTCAACAAAGTCCAATTTCTGAAGATGAACTTGTAAATTTATTAGAACAGGAAGACATTGATCAATTAAAAACAAATTCAACAATCACCAATGAAGCTATAGAAGAAGAACTATCTTCAGCAACTGACCTTGAAAAATACATTACCAATTAATATTTATGATTATGAAAAATTTATACTTAATTATTTCCGTTTTCTTTATTTCAATAACTACTTTCGGACAAAGAGGTCCAATAAGAGAACGATTACAAGAGAAAAAAGAACAAATTAAAGCATTAAAAGTTGCCTTCATCACCACAGAGCTTAATTTGACTTCAGATGAAGCAGCAAGGTTTTGGCCTATTTTTAATGCATTTGAAGAAAAACAACAAGAAATAAAAAGACAAAAATTAAGAAGTATTCTTGACCGAACCGAAGGTAATTCTTTAGATAAATTATCCGAAAAAGATGCTGCTTCCCTATTATCGCAAATGGAAAACACTGAAGAAGAGTTGCACCAATTGAAAAAGAAATTTGTAACCAACTTAAAAGGAGTGATTCCGTCTGTTAAAATCTTAAAACTTAAAAAAGCGGAAGAAGAATTTAATAGAAAATTATTACAGCAATACCGTGAAAAAAGAGACAACAGAAGGTAATTCTTTAAGCCAATATTAATTCAAAGGTGATTTTTCATTGAAAAATCACTTTTTTTTATTTGAATAACAATCGTACCATTTTATTTTTACCTGCAGCAATGGCTGACGAAGAATCAATGAAACGAAGGGTGTAAAAAGAACCATCAGAGCTTAATTGCTTCCATGAATTTCCTTTGTCACTAGAATAATAAATTCCATTTGCCCCTACAGAAACTAATTGTTTCCCTTTTCTGTTTGGAACAAACTGTACGCACGAAGCATAACCAAAACCTTCATTTTCAGAAACTAGTTCCCAAGTTTTTCCCCCATCGGCAGTCAATGCCTTATTGCCAAAATTTTGATTTAGCTTTTCATAATTTCCTCCGGCTACAAAGCCAATTTTATCATTATAAAAATCGGCTGTAAAGATTCCGGTCATGGCTTCCCCTTGAATAATTGGAGTAGAATAAACACTCCACGATTTTCCTTTATCAGAAGAAAAGAACACCCTCGATTTTTTTCCTCCAGAAACTACCCAAGTAGTATCTCCTTGTATCACAATATTCGTATTACTAGCTGCAAATGCAGCCTCTCCCTCAGCTACAGGTGGTAGTTTATCGCAAGTTACTTTGGTCCAAGTTGCACCTCCATCTCTTGTAATTAGCATGCACAAGCAGTTTTCTATTGGATCTCCTACAGCAATACCTTCTTGATCATTCCAAAATTGCATGCTATCATAAAAAACTTTCGAATTGTGCTCTTCATATACAAGTTGCTTCTGTTGCAAATCTTTAGAAAATTTATAAATAAACGCCGGATTTCCAACATTTGAAACAAAAACAGCAGAACTAGTTTGAGCTATACTTCGAAATTCCAACTTGAAATCACTATTTTCAATTGCAAATTCATTCTTACTTTTATTTTTCCAATTTACAACTCCAACTCTATTTTTATCTGCTGCATAATACACATTTTCACCCGAAATAATTATAGGGCGAATACTAATTTTATCTACTATCAAAGTATCTATTTTAATTGTAGAAAATGATGTTTGAATGGGTTTGCACGAAAATAATAACACGAGAAGCCCAGTAAATAAGAGTAATTTTTTCATAGAAAACTATTTATTTGCTAAAATACAATAAATATTACTGTTAATGATATGTGAAAATAAGTATCTTGGCACAGATATTGGTTATTTATGTTTAAAACCTATTTTAGCAATCTTAAATTCAAATGCTATGAAAACAAAACTTTTACTTTCGACCTTTGTATGTTTGTTTTTTGCAAATTCGTTTGCACAAGATAAAACTATTGTCAGTGCATCAAATTCAGAAATAAGTGATAATCTTGACCTTAGAGCTGTAGCCTCAATATTTGGTGATTCTAAAGATTTGAATGATTTTGAATATCGATTAAACGATCCTAAAGCTCATCTATCGAATTTAGATTTAAATGAAGATAACCAAGTAGATTATTTACGTGTAATTGAATCTATTGAGGGAAATATCCATTTAATTATTATACAAGCTGTATTAGGTCAAGATCAATACCAAGATGTTGCAACTGTAGAATTAGAAAGAGATACGAATAATACCACACACATACAAGTAGTTGGTGATGATTTCATATATGGCAACAATTTTATTTACGAACCTATGTATAATTTTTCACCAATTATTTATAATTATATTTGGATTTCGAATTACCGCCCTT
>JACCDK011908450.1_pt1 | contig 37213 bp, 43 predicted proteins | sample 7445871 | NCBI WGS metagenome assembly JACCDK01 (sample SAMN15323436, study PRJNA562643) | freshwater metagenome | isolation source: river surface water | place: USA:Blue River Watershed | collected 2017-08-15 | reverse complement strand
TCCAGGGAAAGGGTAAACCTACCCGCATGGCATAGAGGCTATGTTGAGATGTCGTGTGATTTAGTACGCCTCGTAACCCAAACGTAATTGAACGTGAGAATTGCTTGATTGCGCCTCGCGCTCAAGTCACACTGACCCACGCTTACAAAGCCTTTAACGGGTGGTAAGCAATCAACGAGGGGCAATGAAGCAACGTACTAAGGGATTTTCTATGACTTATGAACTGCGTTCAACACTCAACGCGCAAGGATGTATGTGCTGTCTCGAATCATTCGGGAGAATGGCACTTAGTCGCCGGAAGTTTTTGACGATGTCAACGATGGTGGGATTTGCAGGACTGCTTCCAAAGTATTCCGCTGCTGCATCCGGTAACTATGATGCGATGCTACTTGCCTGTATTGATCCACGGTTTCCTAAGCTCACGTTAGAGCACATGACTCAACGGTCAATGGTTGGAAAGTACAGCCAGTTCAACATTGCCGGCGCTGCCATTGGAGCGGTTGCACCTAAGTTTGCCGAGTGGCACAAGACCTTTTGGGATAACCTCGGCGCATCGATTCAATTGCATAACATACCTGCGGTGATTGCTATCAATCATCGTGATTGCGGAGCTGCAAAGATTGCCTATGGCGATGCGGCGGTTGCGTCCCGTGAGGTTGAGACAGAAACACATCGAAACGCGCTGATGACGTTTCGAAATGATGTGGCCACGCGGTTTCCGAAGCTCAAGGTCGAGCTAGGTCTTATGGATTTGAATGGACAGGTTGAGTTCTTTAGTTGATAGCAATGCCGAGCTAAAAGTGAGCACGGCATTGAACTAAGTGATGCTTGCGGAAAACCGTGTTAAGTCTGTCGCGTCGCCGCGCAATTGGTGGACTTGTGGGGCTGGGGTATGGCTGTAGGCTTGCAGCTCAACAATTACTGCGCTACAAAATTGATACAAGTCGGAGTAAATTGCGGCTCATTACCCGTGCGATCGGGGTGGGAGACGTGGTTTGCGAGATGAACGCGATCTACGGGGAAGTTCACTACGACCCTGTGGGTTTGAGTGGTTCGAGTCAAGTCCAAATCGACACATCGTCGCTTAGGGTCATTGACTTTCCACTTACATGGTTAGCACGCAGTCGGGAGTTTCTTGATACGAGCCGCTTTCCGATCGCTAGTTTTGTTTCAAGTGATCTTCAATTCGATGGCGGAGTCCCAACGACCATTACGGGCGCATTAACGATAAAAGGCATAACAAGACGCAAGCGTTTCGAAGTCAAAAAGATCGAGTTGGAGCAGACGACCAGCGAGACAAAGGCAAGGTTGAGCGTTGAAGCGAGTCGCCGTCTGTCAAGAGGCCATTTTGACATCCGTGGGCTTCCTGGCTTAGTTGACGATCTCGTTCAAGTTGAGCTTTTGTTATCGGCGCAGGCCGTTAGTTAACCTTCTAGCTAACGGGTCAGCTGACCAACCCACTTTAATGAGGCGTGAAGACTGAGCTCCGTTGCATGCGATGCTTGCCGTTGAATTTGACCCATTGGTTGAGAAATCTGAGGCATTACGTACCACATCCAATGGGAGCCTATCCATTGCCGAAAGGTTGCCGCAACCACGATATGTCCAACGCCTGATGTCCAGTTCGCTTCACCCATGGACGATCGATTTGCGTAAAGTGACTCCCAATGTGAAGCGTTAGCCCATGTGCTACCGATACTTATAAAGACTTTTTCTTGTTCACCTAGGGATATCGCTCTAACTAATCCAGCGCTCAGCGTTGTCCCATCTCCACGCCCTTGAAGATCTTGGGTGAGTTCGCCACCTATAGATAGGTTAGGTGAGAGCGTTCGTGAACCAAATATGCGTCCACGTACCGTATGGCGACCTCCAGCAAACCCATCCCAACTCTGCTGCTTGTCAATATTATGAACCCTAAGCGAAACGCCCAACTGATACTTGTCTCCTTGTAGTGCATCAAAGCTGATGGTTGGCTCTTTAAAGATCGCCCCGTACTGGAGCCATCGATCATCTGGAACGGAACCAAGCTTCCATCGACCGTAGGCTAGACCAACCGATGGCCTTAAATTAAAACCCTCCTGAAGTCCGCCAGTTGAGGCGTCAGCTTTTAGTCCGACTGCATACCGGAAAGGCACTTCTGTGCGGTTATCGTCAGCTGCTTTTGCGCAGGGAAGGCCAATCAAGGTCAGGCTTAAAATGACAATAAAGTGTAGAAGCATAACCATTTAATCGCTCTTTTATCCATAGCTATATAGTCTTTGGTCTGATCACGTCTTGTGACCCAGTAGGCTGGCGTTTTGAAGGCGTTGTGCTGATCGTAATGTTTAATGCGGTACGCATCGTAGCTCGATTATGGGTTGCAAAAATCACAACGTGCTGGATCTGTAAAGGTAGGGGTATGGATCGAATTTGTTACTTCATGGTGGCAGCTGGTGACTGGAGCTCAAGTCAACAATGCGATAAATCAACGGGACAAGTAGGCCGTATAGCCAGCGACTATTCTGAGTGTCCGACAACGTAGGGTAGTTCATCAACGGGTCTAGGCGTGTCCGTTGTGTTCAAAAGGGGATTCAAAGCCATGCCTAACGAGTTCAATTTAAGCAGAAAGTGAATCGGTTCGTGGGCTGGCGCACATAAAAGACTGTCAAGGTAACTTAACATGGCTGTGCGTCAGATTATCGACGTGTATCTTGGAAGGTCTCCTTTTAAGTCCCAGCCCGTGCGCTGGGATTTTTTTTGAAATGCCTTTCGGAGAAGTTAAGGTATCCGCAAAGCACGGGTTTTAGATTCACGGTACGTTTGCGTGTCATCGCCGCTATCGCCTCGACTGCCGATCCGAAAGCCAGAGGCTGGCTTTGAGCGCATAAAGAAAGAGCAGGGCGCCCAGTAAGTCGCCCGCCAGCATGGATTCAAAGATGTCGGCGTGGGGGTCCGGTGTACCCGATCCGATGCGCAGCAGGGTGTGCCCTGCAGCATTGATCAGTGCTGACAGCGTCCCAAGTGCGGTGAGATTTGAAGGCGTAAGACCGACCAGACGGCTTTGAGCATGATCCGACTTACCTAAGATGTAGCGCTCAAACAGTAGTTATAGTACGACGCGCAGTCCATGGGGCCAATAGATGAGATTGACACCTTGCGCCACCTCGTAGGTTGAAAAGATGAAGCCATTGACCCACCAGGCAGCGATACCTACAAAGGCACAAAAGTAGACGAAACCACTACGCAGTAACAAAAGTTGCATCGATCTATGTTACAGATGTTTTGATCTAAAGGTTCCGCTAACGAGGCGTTGATGCTCCTTAGATCCCTATCGTTAGGATCAGATTAGTCGGCAACATGCTGAGCCATGTACGTGGTTTTCCATAGTGTTGTGTCCGAATTTTCAAGCTGTAAAAACAAAAGTAATCTCGGATCCTTAAAAAACAATCTCAGTTAATAGCTATGAAAAACGATAAAGAAACTCCCAACGCCTTACGCCGTGTCTTTGGTGGTGCATTCATGCTTGCAGGTGCTGCAACCCTCATGATGTCACCCTTCATCGTCGGCAGTAACCCTATCCCCGAAGGTGTACTGATTTTCGGTCTTGCGTCCATGCTGGGTGGCTGGGTGATGATGCTCACTGGGGAGAAGACCTCGAACGGTCAAGTCCAACCATCGATGGGTGACTGAACTCAACGAGAAATTGTCCTACTACAACAAGTTCACCGTCAGTGATCCTTTGCAAAGCGTTCAACGAGTAACCGCGTCAATCGGTCCAACCCAAGGTCTTAAAAAGGATCTGCTATGAAACCCGTACTGATTCAGACGCTCCATCGACATAATCAAAAGAGACGTAAAACAACAAGCTTAGCTCCATCAGCCCTAGTTACCGACGCGCTTTACAAGGGGCGCAGGGATCGCTCCGGGTTTATCGTGGGTCTTTGCCTCTTTATCACGATTGCCGTTGCGCTCGCCCTGAGTTAGGAAGGCTTGCGGAAACACTCCGCTTGTCTACGAGTCCCATTGAGCGTTTCTTTGACGAGTTCGAATCTTACGGATGTCATAGACCTTTGGTTTCACATGTCTTTACAAGCGACGGCGCGCTAGCCCGTACGCTCAGGGCGCCTCCATAAAGCCCAACAAGGTTAAAGACATGAAAAGATATCTCGCCGCTGCAGTCTTCGCAGCATCCATCGTCACAGCTCAAGCACAGGACATTGTCGATGTTGCAGTTGGAGCAGGTGGTTTTACACGCTCGTGACTGCCGTAAAGGCCGCAGGACTTGTTGACACCCTCAAGGGGGCAGGTCCATTTACGGTGTTTGCGCCAACGGATGAAGCCTTTGCAAAGGTACCCAAGGAAACCTTGGATGCTTTGCTAGCTGATAAGGAGAAGCTAACGGCAGTGCTGACCTATCACGTCGTCCCAGGCTTAGTGATGTCAAAGGACGTGTCTGCGGGAAAGGTGAAGACGGTTCAAGGTTCTGAATTAACCATCACCACCGACGGCGGAGTGAAGGTTGACGATGCGAACGTCATCAGGGCGGACATTGTGACCACGAACGGCGTGATTCACGTCATTGACGCGGTGGTGTTGCACAAGTAAAGAGCATCGATGATGGCCAGCCGGTGAGCTGTGTTTCTTAGCGCAGTGATTTAGCCATTTGCTGGCCAAGCAAAGTTCAGCGCACCGCAGACTATGCCTCCAATTGCGCCGCCTGATACGGTTGTAGAGATGCTTGCTGGCGCGCTGTCGTACTGGTCGGCATTAATCATCTCAATCGCGCTACCTATTGAGGCCCAAACCTCACCATCAGAGTGAGGGTTTTGGTGATTGGCTTAAGAGGCGAGATCCGTCGCTTTACAATCTTGTTGATTTCAAGATTTCGATCCCGTAATACGTAGCTACTTTGTTCATGGGTACTTGGCAGCACCGATGTGGCCGCGGACTTGAGGTGTTAGGCCTTTGGTTATCTCTCTGCGCCAACGTAATGGCCGGGGGCGATTTCTCAGACCATCAAAAGCCCTCATGGGTCTTCGTAAGCCGGGGTGTAGAAGGCACACAGGCATTTGTGAGCCCTGACTCGGTTCATCACATGCGCGGTAGTCGGTTGGCTTGGATCGGTTTTCGATTTCGCGAGCCGCGATTGATTAGGCTTGCCAATTCGTCATTTGACTCAATCAGCATATGGTCCGAATGGGATTGCGCGGGCGAGCGCTATCGGTACCTGCGCTTAAACGGGTATGTCGCCAACCAGATTGCCTATAAAAATTTAACGCCAGATGAACGGTTTACAGTGTGGCGCCCAGTAAACCAGGGTATGGGATCAACACATGAAGCGCTATTTAAGGTGATTTGCTCATCTCAGCGTCCGTAGACTAATGCTAGCTGACGGCTTTCTGGTTTTGATTGGGGTCAACGGGTTTTGACTGAGCTGCTTATGCCCGCTCTACTTTTTCAACTCAATGCCTGATTTCCGTGAAAGACGATCGTTCCGGAAATTCTGGGATCGTGAGAGCTCAGTGCTGGGATTAGGAGTCCATGGTCACGGCTAGCGCTATAACAAGGTTCACAGGGATATTTGATACCTTGCGCATCAAAGGTAACCTAATAATCCTCATAAAGAGCACAGGGGGACTGACTGTCGTTGTAAAAGGTATCAATTAGCCTAATGGGCTTCGATGCATTTAAGTAGCGGCTAGCATGAGGCGAGATGATCCAGCTAATCTAAATCCGTCTGATCTTTCGTTGAAATAGCGTTGGTTCAGTTCGGTTGGTAATAATGGACTGAGTGTCTTAAAGCCGATTTTTCGCATCTCAGCGGTTAGTTCTTCTGTGCTGAAATGACTAATCCAGGGTTCATTAACTTGTTCTACCTGCTTTGCAAGCTGATCCCGGGTAACCCGTTGGGTCACTGTCAGTTCAGTGTAGGGCAATGAGTAATCAAATACGATTTCGCTTCCCGCTGAAAATTGTTGGGCAACAACAGCAAGCGTCTGAAAAACGGCAGCCTTGGAGAGGTACATTGTTACGCCAAGCCAGGATAAAAAAGCTGGCTGATTGAAATCGAATTTGGCCTGCGCTAACACCTCTGTCAAGGATTGCTGCTCAAAGTCAATAGCAACAAAATTTAGGGATTGCGGTACAGCGATCGCTGCATCCACTAATTGTTGCCTTTTCCAAGCTTGTGTGGCGGGATGGTCGATTTCAAAGACCCGTAGGTCTTCAAAAGGGTTCCTGTACGCGAAGCTGTCCAAACCAGCCCCAAGTAGAAGGTATTGTCGTATCCCCTTGTCGTAGGCACTCGCCAGTTCATCTTCCGCGAAACGACTCCTTGTGACTAAGGCGGCTCGCAAGAATCGGGAGAGGGGTGATCGGTACTGTTCTAAGTTGAGTCGAAGGCTATTAAGTAGATCGTCTCCCAAAATCGTCATTGCGAGCGGGTCGTCGAAAACGCGTGGTTGCTCAAGGAGTTGATGAGCAGCGCGTTGCATAGCTGCACCGATCGCCGTCCGACTAGGCGCTTTTGGTGGAAGTGCATGGGTGCTAAATGCGCAGCACGGTAGGCATGCCAGCTGGGCTAATCTAATGAATCCTCGTCTACTGCGATTTATAACAGTCGAGTCTGTTGGGGATTCCAAGTCTCTCATGTGCTAGGTAACATAATTTGTATTTGTTTAATCGATCACCGCCAGCGTCTGCCGTAGCCTCGGTGCCCATACCAACCACCCATGTAGACCCTTGGGTAGTAGTTGTAGGCATAGGGGTAGCCATAACCAGGTGCCAAGGTGACTGCTGGCGCTAGATAACCATAAGGGTAGGCTGTCACATAGCTTATGGAAGGCGCTTGCACAGTTGTTATAACGGGTGGATTGGTGTATTGAGGGGCGTTTGTCGTGATGGGTTGAGGCTGCAAGACTGCGACAACAAGATTGCTATCGGAATGGGTGCCTTGTACCTGCACTGCGATGGTCTGGTCGGGTTGCTGGGCGAGCATCACTTCGTAGTCCTTGGATTCCCAATCGAAGCGGACTTTAAACATCGGTACGCTTTGCGTTGTGGCTTGAACGACGCATTGTTCAAGCGGGGTGGCAATCACTCGAGTGGGTTGAGCCTGCTGAATAAGTGATGCGCCAGCGACAGCACCAAGAACAGTTGCTGCGGCCTGACCTGGTCCATGAGCAAGCGCGCCACCGATGGCGCCGCCAATCACGGCTCCCGCGACGGTCTCAGAAGCGCTCGGTGGTGTATGTGCTAATGAAACCGCTGCGTTGCAAACTCGTTGATGAATGACTTGTTGCACGGTCACCGCTTCAACCGACTTAACGGGAACCTGATAAAGCGACTGAGCCTGCGCTTCAATGGATGCGAACAGTAGGAGCGAACCCAATGCGTGGATACACCATGGGCGATTCGTAGGCATTTCGGTTTACCTTAAGCCGTTGTTATTGAAAAGGTCACCAACTGTATTGTTCTGAGCATGCGAGGAAGTTCCAGCGCGATAGTCAATTTGTGAGCCTGACAGATCCGGTTGTCGGAGGCAAGAGGATCTATCGTGGACTCATGATTCGCGTTACTGCACGGGTGAGGTTTGGATAGGAATCCGGGTTTCGAACCACGTCATTCACCCAAAGGCCGAGCGAATGCGCCACCGCTAGCCCTTGCGATGCGAGTTACATTTGCTCAGCATGGAAAAGGGTGCGTATCGTCATTTCTCGGTCAGCATCCAAGCATGCTAAGCCACAACAAGCATCCAGCACCGTACTTGGCAAGTGCCACCATCGTGCCCAGCCAACTACGCGCGCTAAGACATGCCGGCCTGGGCCGTGTGATGAGTTATTTGCGCGATAGTAAAGCGTTGTTCTCACTTGTGGACGATGGCGCAGGAGGGCGCTTGCAAACGGTCAAGCGCTTGATGAAGTTTCAGCTACGGTGTCTATGGTACCGCTCGCACCTTCAAAAGCTGCTGACCCAATTGACCGCTCTAGGGCTTGATGCATTGATCGATCAGCATCCACACACCATCACACGAACGCTGCGCAGCTACTTGGATAGCCGCTTGTCGATGGCCAGACGGGTCAATGCACAGCTTGGCTACTTTGAGTGGGCAAAGGAAACACTGCGCTCGGAGCATCTACAAGCGTTGTATCGAGGTGATGGTTATGAGCTGTGGTATCACGACTTTGACCCACAAGGGTGCAAGATCCTTTTGTCGAGCGCTGCGAAAATGGGGCGCGAGGGGGAGCTCGAGTTAACGCTTGTGTTCGATGGATCGGTGCTTGAGAGGCTTGCCTTCACCATGATCCCCGATGGGTATCGTAACGGGGAGCCTTGCTTGTGGGTAGGGGGCATTCAGGGGATGCAGCATCAGCGTGAGGCGGCTCGATCACTACAGCACAAACTCTCAAGACTGCGGCCCTCAGCCGTTCTAATTACTGCACTGAAGGCGCTTGCTAGCGCATGGGGTGTTGAGCGGCTTTATGCGGTTGGTGATGAGACACATGTGTTTTCGGCTTATCGCTGGACGTTGAGAAAGCGTCGACACCGTCACTACGATCATCTGTGGCGGGAGCACGATGCCCAACGTGTCGATGACGGAGCGTGGGCGCTTAGCCCAAGTCTTGAGAGTCACTCCACATCAGCATGCCTGTAAGACCAAGAGCGCTGGCCCACTCGAGCGCCAATTGGTTCGAGCGCGAGAATACACCTTGGTCTCCCCGCGTAAGCATGTGATCAAGCGGTGCAGCATTAGCGTTGATCGCTGTGCCGATTACGCATGCAGCCGCAAGAAACATTTTAATTGTCTTCGACATAAACTTTGACTCGAATACTTTTGGGTATTTGACGATATCACAGCGATTAAAAGTTCTATTGTGTAGATCGATCAATGAAAGCTTTTGTCGCTGTTATAGAGTCCACCGGTGATGCAAACAGACACGCGACTTGTCTCGTTTGAAGCTTGCGCTACATCTCAAGAGAACAGACCACTCGCGTGATCATTGTTGGCATATTAGAGCCTGAGCGGCGCCTGGAGCACGAGGGAGGTAAGAGCATCGTCAGTTGATCACGCTGGCGCTGACCATAGTGACTCAGACTAAGTGATCAAATTACACGAGTAGTCAACTCAGGGACATATTGGTCCAAGTCAAAGGGTTCGAAATTCTGGCCTTTGTGTCCCGAGTTGCTGCTGATTATCTTGAGTTGGAATGCCATGTTCCGTGGGTAAGTCCAATCTGCAACCAAAGCATTGAGGAGTGGGTTCTCTACTAAGTAGAATTTGCTGTGCTGATGGGCTTTAAAGACGAGTGAAGGTGTTGAGTCCTAAGATTAAGTATCAGCGCCCAGCAAATCTGGCGTGATTAGGTCAACGACCATGCCACTTAGGCCATGAAATTCTACTTAGTAGAGTGGGCTGTGCAATTGAGATTACCTTTGATTTTTGAGAGTACTGCGACGCAATCTGTACCCGTCAACACGAGCGTGTTTAGTTTTACGATCAGGCCAATGTAGGCAAGAAATTCTACTTAGTAGAATTTGCAAGGATTTTGGGTTAGTAGCCTAGATGTGAAGACTCGCAGTCGCATGGATCGGCAAAGGCGCCAGTTCGATGGCTAGTATTCCTGGATATCCCTCTTTTGTAGCACGCCGTCATAGGCGTCCTCGACTTCGCAATCGTCGCCTGTAGCATGAGGTGATGCCACGGTCACTCTTAGGCGATGTCCAATACCACCACTGAATTCCCAGTAGTCCCAAACAAAATCTGGATCATCGGGATCTGGGCTTTGCTCGTAGCCCACATAACCTTGACCTTTGACAGTGACATGAGCGCCATGCTTTATGGCTAACCAGGTGTCAGCGTCTAAGTCTAGGCACAAGCCCATGTATCCGTATCCCGTATCAGGTTCAATGTGGGCTCGTCGAGGCGTTGGATCACTGCCCTTTAATGCGCGAACTTCTTGCCTTAGCGCTTGGATCTCCTTGCCCTGCGCTTCCACCATGCTGAGCAATCGCCGCAATAGAACTTGAGTCGATTCAGCCACTGCCTACCTCCTTGATCAGGACGCATTAGTAACAAGTCTTATCGTGGGCGATGCCAAATTGAATGGACGGATTTGCGCTGAACACTGACTACAGCGTTACCGCAAATGCCAAGCGGAATCGTTTACGCTATGGCGCATGATCACCATCGACCACTTAGTTAACCCAGCCGATCGAATCCCGTTTCGCGAGCCGGTGGTTGAGAACATGGCAAGTTTTGGATCCATTCTATATACGATTTGGAACAAAGGTGGTGACTTTGTATATGTGAGTATCGGAGGCATTCGGGGTCAAGCCGCAAAAGACCGTAAGCTCCGTAGCCGCATCATGCAGCACTGGCAGGGCATGCGAAGTGGGGATCAGTTTTGTATCTATGTTCAGGAATACTTTGTACTGCCGCAGATGATCGGTCAGCCCTATGAGGCCCAAAACGGAAAGATTGATAGGATGGTTCGCAAGTACATCCATGAGCACCTGTCATATGCGTATGTGATTGATCAGTCGGACGAAGGCAATAAGCGAGTGAGGGACTATGAGCGAAGCATCCAGCAAGGCGCATGGCAAGGCATGAAGCCGCTGCTAAACCCTCGGGAACTCGATCAGTTCATTGGCACTAATTGCTATCACCGTGTGTCTCGAACGGCAGTGTTAACTGATGGTGCGCGATATCTAGCAGAACGTGCGCACTGCTACTGGCTGATGGACGTGATCGTTAGCTACCTCGTGGAGTTGGATATCCAAGACTGGTTTGTTCTTGCGACGCTGGATGTGTCCGACACGAAGGGTGTCGTTTCACTAGAAGACGGCAGCGGGCACGTGCACGCCCCGCAAGAGATTCCTTTCACCGACTTTCCACTACCTGTTGCAAGGCTGTTTGCGAACTGGAATGGTGATGATTGGGTACTCATGTTGCCTTCGGAATACTAATTAGATTTTATAACTAGGAGTAGATCTCATGTGGTACGGCGTTCAGGTTAAACGGCAAGCGTTCTCTGCTTGGGAGGACATACACGTCGGTATGGATCTTGACTGGGCCATTGCAGTTGCATCAAGCGTGAAGTGAGATGGGGTGCTTGCTGCTCGCGTGATTAACGATGCAGCACGCTCAGTTTATTCTTGTTGATTTGAACCGCTATCAAAACCACTAAGCACTAAGATACGACGAGTTCGAATCCCCGACTCCACCAAAAAAACGGGGGGTCAAAAATGAGTGAGCTAGTTAAAGAATCGCTTCTGGCCCGCCAAAGCAAGTCCTGATAACTCGCTCAGTCGAGTTATCAGGCGCTCAGAGCTCGGCACTGTGCGGCGCTGTTTGCTATGGGCTCCTGCCTTACCCCATGGCTACCTACCCCAAAAATTAGTTTCAAACCCCGTTTCTTCAAAGAAATTCCTGACTTTGCGGGTGCTGCAGTAATAGGGCGAGCTTGTACAGATCGCTGGGTAGTTGGAGTTCAACAAGGCCAAGGCCGGGAGCCAGAACCTGATAATCTTCGAGGCATCGAAACAGCAAGCTGATCGCAGGAGGGCGTTGCATGAGCGGTTTGCAGTCGAATGTGGGCGTTCCATTCAATCACCATCGCCGCTCGCTGAGGCCAACGGGAGCTTATACTCATGTCCGAAGCCAAGACCAAACCCACCTCGGCAAGTGTCGAGGAGTACCTCACCTCTAAGGCTAGTCCCGAGCAACTCTCAGACTGTAAGGCCTTAATGGCCTCTTTCAAGAAGGTCACGAAGCATTCGCCCAAGATGTGGGGGCCGAGCATTGTGGGCTATGGCAGCTATAGCTATAAGTACGAGAGTGGTCGCACCGGCGAGTCGTGTCTCACAGGGTTCGCAGTACGGGGCAAGGAACTGGTCGTTTACATAGTCGCAGAGAGCCAAGAACAACAGGCGCTACTGGCCAAGCTCGGAAAGCACAAGATGGGCAAGGCATGCCTGTACTTCAAACGTCTCGCAGACCTGGACATAAACGTCCTGGAGAAACTAGTCTCGGGGTCGGTCGCAGAAATCAAGCGCCGTCACGCGGTAACGGGCGGCGCCTAACATACGGCAGGGTTTTACCAGAGCAAGCTATGTCCGCTTTATGAATCGGCAGGAGTTGGTACTTCGCTTTTACCTGTGCGCTTTGGGGCAAGACCGGAAATTGCCGTGTTCGATTTTGTGCTCAAGCGTCAAGCTTTTTAGACCTTGCAACGGGTGGTAAGTCTTATGCGAATGTGGATCTTTTTTTTGTTCGGTTTGATCTGGACGACCACGGCATTTGCTCAGCAAAGCCAATGTAGCTTTATCAGAGATCCCGATCAACAGGCTCGATGTCGTGCCTCAACAGGAGGTGGCGCTTCACAATGCGGATTCATCCGCGATTCAGATTTGAAGGCTTATTGCCGAGCAGGCACGGGATCGGGGCAAAGCGCTTGCGGCTTTATTCGTAATGCTGACCTGCAATCGATGTGCCGAGCGCAGTATGGGGGTGGTGCCAGTCAGTGCGGTTTCATCGGAGACGCTGACCAGCAGGCCTTTTGCCGGGCAATCACGGCATCTGGTGCGTCGGCTTGCGGTTTTATCCGACATGCTGACCAACAGTCACTTTGCCGAGCACTCACGGGAAGTGGGTCGAGCTACTGTGGGTTTATCAGAGACCAGGACTTGCAGGCGCACTGCAGAGCCCTCACGGGGTGATTCTGCTCTGAAGGTAAAAAAATTCAGTTTCGCTCACTGAAGTCATGCCAAGTACAAAAGGACAGAGGAGGGATTGCTTGAGGCCATGCCTTCTTTCCCCATCGATGCTCAGATCTGGGCCACATTTCGCTAGCCACGAGAACATAACTACTATGTGTGTGTGACTTTTTTATACGGCACTACGTTGAGTATTTGTTCTCAATGTGTAAGTACCTAGCCAAAGACTTCTTGAAGTGGTTTTGTAATCACTGTCTAATCTGTAGAAACGTTATAGATACATAGGTTTTTACAGGTTTAGGAGCTAGATTGTGCCCAGGAAGTCCTACTTTGCATCCGCTTATCGTTGACCGCAGTGTCTTAGAGGCACTTCAAGCTGCGTTTCCAAACCCTGAGGCAAGTGCGGAGCGTGCGCTTTCAAAGTATGTATTAAGGATTGAGCACTTGCTCAACGCTTCATTGCAGCGGAAACAATCAGTTGTGCAGCGAAAGATGCAACTCTATAACGTCTCGTTGCATGACTTCGCTAATAGTGGCGGACAAATTGGTCCCAACAAAGTGCGCTTAAACGCGTGGTTGATGAAGCAGGGCTTAGGGCATCACTCGTATCGCGACAATTGCAAGAGACCTATTTCATGTTCAAGTACTGTAATCAAACTTAGCATATTAAAAATGAGAGCAATAAAGGAGCATCGTCGGAGATCATCTTTTTTGTAATGGGCTAATGCTTCATCTGGCCGAGTGAAGCCCGATCAGGTTTTCCTCGGTATCAAAGACCAGTGAGACAAAGCCATACTCACCGATAGCCATTTTCGATCGATGTACTCGACCCCCAAAAGCTGGTACACGCGACTCTTCAATTGCGCAATCATTGCAACCGAAATACACAAGGGTTCCGCCAATGCCAGAAACACAACCTTTTGCGCGAACAATCGCGCCTGTGGTGGTACCCATCGCCGCCGATTCATGACCAAACGTCCACATTTCAATGTCTCCCGCTTGTAATAAGCTAAGCGAGTAACCAAAGACGCCTTCATAAAACCTTCTGGCACGGTCTACGTCCTGAACGTAGATCTCAAACCATCTAACGACTCCATTTGACAGCATGCATTCCCCTCCTGAATGATTGTTAGAGCATTTTGACCCGAGGAAAAGATTCAGGCATGACCCGAGTATGCTTAAGTTTCTGCAATGTGTTTAGGCATCGCGTGGGCTCAATGCCTTGTTCATCAGATCCAAAAAGATGTTCAATTCAGCAGTGTTTCCTTGCAAAGTTTGCGTTTCAAACCGGATTACTTCTTGACACCCTCGTCTTAGAATGCTCTCGTTGAAGAGCAACTCTTAGTACATATCGGTTCCGACTGGCTTTATGCCTTGGGATTTCAAACTTGCAATCAAGCGAGCAAGGTCAGAACCATGTGACGCTATGCTTAGTATCATATTGGGTATCGCTAAATTGCACGTGCTTAGATTGCCGGAGTATTTTCCATAAATCGTCATTCCAGTCTTATCCTGATTGTGGATTTGGCTCTCCTGTGTTTTGTTTATATCGATCGAGGTTACTGTCATGATCCAAACAAATCAATTCCGACTTTCGGCGATCGTATTTTCATTGCTCTGTTGGAGCAATAGTCAGGCCGCTGATATCAGGGATACCGCCTGCCGTACGACTGAAGAGTGCAGGGCCGAAGAGGCAAAAATTCGTGGCCAACTCGCGCGAACGGACACAAGCCGTGTTGCTGAACTTCAAGACTATAGCTACTGGATTGGTAGGATCAATATGGCAAGTACAGTCATGTTGGCTGAACAAGGCATTATCCCAATGCGTATCGTGCCGCGCGTTGCGGAGGGCGTCGCGCATGCGATCACCGAGGGAGTCAAACCTAAGGGCCGTAAACCCTCTGATGTTCTCCAGGTGGAGCGCATCATTGAGGAGCGCGCAGGTCCCGAGGCCACGCTCATCCACACGGGCCGAAGTCGCCAGGACATTTTGGCGACAACAAGAACTGCGAGTCTTCGCACAGCAATGCTTGATGTTTATGAAGCAATCCTTGGATTCAGACAGACCCTATTACAGATTGCAGAGCAACATACCGAAACGATCGTGCCGGCCTACACCAACGGTGTGCAGGCACAACCGATTAGCTATGCTCACTATCTGCACGCATTTAGCGATTCGTTTGCCAGAGATGCTCGGCGGATACAAGACTTTTACCCACGCTTAAATCAAAGTGCACTTGGTACAGCGGTACTTGCAAATTCTTCGTGGCGTCTTGATCGTAATCGTCTTGCAGAACTCTTAGGGTTCGACCAGCCACTACTCAATGCTTACGACAGCTCTCAGGTAAGCTTTTATGACATTCCACTTGAGGGTACTCACATTGCTTCTTCAGTTGCCATAAGGATTGGAGCGTTGATGCAGGACGTCCACGTCCAATACCATCAACCTTCCCCCTGGTTTTTGCTTTCAAGCGGCGACACTTATACCTCTAGTAATATGCCCCAAAAGCAAAATCCTGGTGTGATTCAAGAAGCACGCGGTAAGGCAAGTGACGTTCTCGCAGCGGCCCAAGCCGTGAGCTTCCGGTCGCACAATGTTACGCCTGGAATGGTTGACTACAAGGAATCCTGGCGCAGTAGCCGAGTCTTTGTATTGACCGTTGAAGCCTTAACGCAAGCCCAACGTGTTATGAAAGCACTCAAAGTGAATAAGGAACGGGCGCTAGATGAATTGAATAATGAATGGACTACTTCTGTTGAGTTGGCTGAGGTTCTACAAATGAAATATGGTGTACCCTTTCGCGTGGGACACGCCTTTGCTACAGCCATTGTGGAGGATGCACGACGTTCAGGCTTCAAACCTGCTAGCTATCCGTTTTCGCGGTCAGGCGATCTTTACAAGGAGGCCGCTGCGAAGCATAAGTGGATGCCAGAAATAATCCCAATGTCCGAGGCGGACTTTAGAGCTGCGCTCTCGCCTACCCAAATGGTGCTATCTCGCCAAGGAATCGGAGGCCCTCAGCCTGAGGAAGTTAAGCGCATGTTATCGCTAGCTAACGAGGCGCTTAAGGCTGACCAGGTTTGGCTAGTCAAACGTCGTGATCAACTAGCCGGCGCTGAAGCGAAACTCAATCAGGCCTTTACGCTATTGCTCCCAAAGTAGACTAAGTAGCTTCTCAAAGCTTAAATTACTTGGTTCTGGTTTTTAAACCTTGAATGTCGGTATGATAATTCTTGGGCTGCTGATTGCAGCGATGGCTGTTCAGAGCATGGTTAAAGGACTAAGCACGCTGCGTTCTGGCCTTGTTGCTTGAGCCTGTGACGCAAGGGGTCACGGAACGATATCGAGCCTGCAAGACAGGCCTTTGAAGTAAGAAAAACTCAAAACGCGTAAATTAACAGTGTAAATGATATCATATGTGAAACGAAAACCTAAGCGCTTGCTCAGTATAGAATATATATCCATAACGATCGAGTAAAAGCGACGTTAATACTTGTTATGATGGTTTCTGGGGTGTAATCTACGGGCTAGTTGAATGTCTCTGTACGCGGTTATGTGGGCATGCTTTAGTTCATCGAGTGGCAAGTCACCAAAGTGTTTGATGAAGAGTCCAAAGTAGTGATGTGCGTCGGCGCGAAATTTTCTTCGATGTGCCGACAGACTTTGACTCATATAGATGTCAAACGCTGTTGTGATGGTTGGGCGACTTTGTCCATGATTACGCTTAAGGTAATCGATGACCAGTTCTGATAGAAAGCCCTCATCCAGTTCTATCCCGCGTATATTGAGCTTACGGCGTTTGCTGGTGTCTAGGTAGACTGCTTCAGTAAGTTGTATTTCTGATGGCATGTTGATTTGGTGATCTGTAAATCAACAAATGTAATGTCGATATATAAAGCAGATCAATCTTTGGGCAAAAGACTTGACAGACTTTGTGGACTATAAAAAGTAGGGCATGTCAAAGCATTAGTAAGGTGAGTCTTTTGGTATGGAAGATGTGATTAGCTGGCGCTTTTGAGCTTGGGGTAAACCGGCCTCCTAGAAGCAAAGGTGCAGAGATCGTTGCATGATCGAGGGGCTAGTTTTCAATCTGAGAAGTCTCTTTTTAGGCTCCAGCGAAGCGTAGGGAAGAGCTTAAACTTGTCTAGCACTGAACCTTACAAATGAATTCGAATAGTTGTTAAAAAAAGTATTATAACGGACTATGCTTTGCAAATTTGATTGCATGCCTCTCATGAACTGTAAATGCCAAGGTGTTTAAGGGCTATATTTTCTTAGAAAATTATGGCTCAGGTTGAATCACGATATGACGAAGCACATCACTAGCGCGAACCAGCTTTCCGGTCCGATAAAGGACTAAGTGGTGCAGGCGCATCGCCTGGAATCGGTGTGCGGTCCACATTTAGTACCATAGAAACCAGAACATAATATCCTGCGACTGCGATCAAGTCCATTACACCTTGCTCTCCAAATCGGTCTTTTACCGCCGCAAATGTCTGATCGCGAACCTGTTTCGTCTCAAGGAGCTCAGTCGTAAACTCATAAATTAACGCTTCATCGGAGCCCATCTTTACAGGGCGCTCACCCTTTGAAATCGCCTCAGCGATCTCCGGGTCAAGACCAGCCTGTAATGCCAGACGGTGGTGCGCGAACCACTCGTACTGCGATGTCCAGTGTCGGGCTACCATAAGAATGGCAAGTTCATTTAACTTAAAGCCGAGGCTGCTACGAAAGCGTATGTAGGAGCCTACTTGTTGAAGGTGTTCACCTAGTTCTGGGCTTCTGAGAAACACATTGAAGGGGCTTCCGACAGTTCCTCCGCCGCTGTTAGCAGCGGACCCGGCAACCTTGGCCCTTGGGCCTGATTGAATGCTTTTGACCAAGTCCTTTTGAGACTCTGTCATCTCGGACGATTGAAGAATCTTAAATCGTCGATTAGCCTCCTGCGCAGGGCTTGTGTTAATCACAAGCAAGATGGTCACTGTGAAGATTAACATTTGTCTAATCACGAGCTCTGTCTCCTTACGTGTACATCCATTTCCATTCGGTTAAATGTACATGGCTTTTATGAGGCATCTTAAGACTTGGCCTGATCCGTGTTCAGCATTCGCGCATTCGCAGCTCAGAGGAGGCCTTAGCTGCTACTTTTTACTAATGCTTACCGTTTCGAATTCAGCAGGTTCTGCATCAGCCTCCGCTTAAGACATATTGAGTCAGAATTCTTTCTCTGCATGACTTACCATTTTGTGTACTGAAAGACATAACGCAAAGCGAAAACGATACTGACCGGTTTTAAAACTCGTAAACGTCCTACTTAACATCCAGCTCTGCGACCAGGAAATGTCACTTGGTCAATCGCTATGCTGTCGCTGGCTCGCTCCAAATTTACCGCTTTTATCCCGTTGCGCCTACTTGTGTTGAGCGAGATCAATCTGGTCGGCAAGAATGAGACCGTGCAAGCAAATGAAAGCGCAATTGAAACAATCTATTGGTTGGTTTTCAATGGCAGGTTGCAGTGAATCAGCCGGTCGAGGATTTCCACAAGAAAAGGGGCTGAGATCGGGTGTGGTCTTATCGTCATAAAAAATAAGCTACGGAAAGTTAACCTGTTTGGAGGCAGGCACTTCATGGAACGCAGAAAAGTACTCAAACACGGTGGTCTTGCTGGCATCCTCGCAGCGGCGAGCGGCCCAGCTATCGCGCAAACCCTTCCTGAAGTACGCTGGCGTCTGACTTCGAGTTTCCCGAAGTCGCTAGATACGCTGTGGGGCGCTGGAGAAAACATCGTCAAGCGGGTCTCAGATTTAACCGGCGGGAGATTTCAACTTCGCTATTTTGCAGCAGGCGAGATTGTTCCCGGTCTTCAGGTCCTTGATGCTGTGCAAAACAATACGGTAGAGGCTGGTCAAACAGCCATGTACTATTATTTTGGAAAACACCCAGCATTTGCATTTGGTACATGCTTGCCTTTCGGGATGAATAGTCGACAGCAAAATGCGTGGTGGTACTACGGCGGCGGAGAGCAACTCTATAACGATTTTATTCGTCCTTATGGGGTTTACAGCATTCCCTATGCGAATACAGGCTGCCAGATGGGCGGATGGTTCCGTAAAGAAATTAAGTCGGTTGCTGACTTGAAAGGCCTTAAGTTTCGTGTTGGTGGCGTGGCGGGTATGGTTTTACAACGCCTTGGAGTTGTTCCACAACAGATAGCCGCCGGCGACATTTACCCGGCCCTAGAAAAGGGGGCAATCGATGCAGCTGAATGGATAGGCCCCTACGATGATGAGAAGCTTGGGTTCGTAAAGGTTGCGAAGTATTACTACACACCCGGGTGGTGGGAGCCAAATTCCATGGGGCATGTGATTGTCAATCTTAAGGCCTGGGAGTCACTACCCAAGGAGTATCAAGCGGCGTTTGCAACAGCCTGCGGTGAGACAAACGCCATAGCAATGGCAAAGTACGACGCGGTAAACCCAGGTGGCATGCGTAAGCTTGTTTCACAGGGCGCCCAGCTTCGCGCTTTTCCAAAGCCAGTCTTAACTGCTTGCTACAAGGCGTCGAAAGAACAGTGGGCGGACTGGTCGAGCAAATATCCAGAATTTAAAACACTCTATGAGTCATATTCCAAGTTTGCAGAATCGCAGCACGCTTGGTTCAAAGTTGCTGAACAAAGTTTTGACAACTTTATGTCAAATCCCAATTAATCCATTTCAATTATCAATCAGGAGACATGACGATGAAGCGCCGTTCATTTCTAGAAAATGCTTCGCTTAGCGCCGTCGGAGGGGCAACACTGGCTGCACCGGCAATTATTCGTGCGCAGCCGCAGCTTCGTTGGCGGATGACGTCAAGCTTTCCCAAATCGCTTGACACCCTATTCGGTGTATGTCCATTCATGGCACAGCGCGTCAGGGACATGACTGACGGTAAGTTTGAGATTAGTACGCATGCCGCTGGCGAGATCGTACCAGGATTGCAAGTGCTTGATGCTGTTCAAGCTGGGACTGTCGAGTGCGGACAGACCGCGCCTTACTACTATTTTGGCAAGGACATGACATGGGCGTTCGGGACTGCAGTACCGTTCGGTCTAAATTACAGACAATATAACGCGTGGTGGCATTTCGGTGGAGGAGAAAAGATTTACAACGAATTCGCAGGAAAGCAAGGTATTTTGTCTATGATCTGCGGTAACACTGGTGCCCAGATGGGTGGTTGGTTTCGGAAGGAAATCAAAACGCTAGAGGACATGAAGGGATTGAAATTCAGGGTGGGTGGTGTTGCGGGCATTGTACTTAGTAAGCTTGGTGCTGTACCGCAGCAAATCGCAGGCGGTGATATTTACCCAGCACTAGAGAAGGGAACAATTGACGCAGCGGAATGGGTTGGTCCCTATGACGACGAGAAACTAGGTTTCAATAAGATAGCTCGTTATTACTACACCGTTGGTTGGTGGGAAGGTGGTCCTGCGCTTCACTTGTTCGTTAATCGCAAAGCGTGGGATGCCCTACCAAAAGTCTACCAAGAAGTTCTTCGGGCAGCTTGTGGCGAAGGTAACATTTGGACCATGGCGAAATACGATCGTGAAAATCCAGCAGCACTCCGTCGATTGATTGCTAGCGGCACTCAACTTCGTCAATTTCCAAAATCTGTCATGGATGCGTGTTACAAGGCGACCCAAGAGATGTATGCGGAACATAACGCAAAAAATCCAGAGTTCAAGAAAATATACGACTCATATTTTGGCTTCCAAAAAGAGTCAACGCCTTGGATGCGGGTTACTGAGAACTTCTTTGATGACTACATGGCCGGTGTACTCAAGTAGATAGGCAATTATCCCTCTAGGGCCTCGTTCAGTCTGAATCGAGGCCTCCTTTATTTCTTCTGATCACCCTGGTTCGAATCAGGAGAAGGGCTGCTGAAGAGTTTTGACAGATCATTATCCTTTTCCTCTTGAGACTTGTCCGAATCGTCTGCTTCTTCAGATTTAGATGCGCCTTCTCCATTGACTGGAAGTTCTATCTTTATGCTTTCTAGATCGACTTTCTTTTCCTTGTCAAGCCAGTAGGTCACCATAGCTGGCCAAAAAATCAGGATCGCAACAAGGCATAATTGTAGGAACACCCAAGGTATCGCACCCCAGTAAATGTCTGAGCTCTTTACCTCTTTTGGCGCGATCGATCGCAAATAAAAGAGAGCAAACCCGAACGGCGGATGCATGAACGAGGTTTGCATGTTTACGCAAAGTAAAACACCGAACCATATTAAATCGATGCCTAGCTTTTCAGCAACTGGTGCGAGAAGCGGGATCACGATGAAGGCTATCTCGAAGAAGTCAAGGAAGAAAGCCAAGAAGAAGATAAACAAATTCACGACAATTAAAAATCCGACCTGGGTATTGCCGGTCATCGTCGTGAGCAAGTGTTCAATCCATAGTCCGCCATCGACACCTTGAAACACTAGCGAAAAAACCGTCGAGCCGATAAGGATGAAAACCACCATTGCGGTGATTCTCGCAGTCGACTCCATCCCCTGACTCACTAACGGCCAAGTTAGGCGTTTGTGCATGGCTGCTAGCGCCATGGCTCCTACGGCGCCCATTGCCCCCGCTTCAGTTGGGGTCGCCAACCCCAGAAAGATCGTGCCGAGTACGAGGAAGATCAACACGATCGAAGGAATCATACCCCACAGCACCTTTTTCCAAAGTGCCCAACCAGACAGGGTCCGGGCCTCCGGCGGTAGAGGTGGCATGTAGCTCGGCTTTATCATCGAAAGTACAAAAATATAGAGCATGAAAATGAGTGTTTGAGCTATCGACGGCCCGATAGCTCCAGCATACATATCGCCGACCGATTTACCCATTTGGTCGGCTAGTACCACTAATACTAAGGAAGGCGGAATGACTTGCGTGATCGTGCCGGAGGCGGCAATGACTCCGGTGGCAAGTCGCATGTTGTAGCCATATCGCATCATGACGGGGAGGGATATCACGCCCATGGCTATCACTGACGCTGCAACTGTTCCTGTAATTGCACCAAGAATGGCTCCGACGATAACAACGGCATAGGCCAATCCACCAGGTACGGACCCAAATAGCTGCCCAGTTCCCTCGAGCAAATCCTCTGCAAGCCCGCATCGTTCAAGAATCGCTCCCATAAAAGTAAAAAAGGGTATTGCTAAAAGCAAGTCGTTTGAAAGGATTGAGAATATTCTGAAGGGCAGGTTGGCCATGTATTGAGCTGGGAAAAAGCCCAAGGAAATTGCTATAAACCCGGAGACTAAACCTAAAGCTGCAAGAGAAAATGCTACGGGAAATCCAATAAGCATAACAATAACGAGGCTGGCAAACATGAGGGGTGCCATGTTTTGCATAGTGATCATGCAACTTTCCTTTTTCTCTTCTGCAGTACTTACTTAGACTTAGAAGTCGTCCGAACGAGCCATTATTGAAGGGGCCGCTCGTATGCAATATCCATGTGATGCAATCCTGCAAGGTACGCAATCCGCCTAATAATCTCTGCAACGCCCTGAAGCGCTAGAAACGCGAAGCCAACGGGAATCATTAGTTTCACAGGCCAGCGAATCAATCCGCCAGCATTACTGGAGACTTCTTTAGTTGTCCAGGAATCAAGAGCCCACGGCCAGGACATCCAAACCATGAGTAAGCACATGGGCATAAGAAAGATGATCAAGCCAAGTAGATCGATCAAAGCCTTAGTGCGAGGCGCTCGACTGCCATAAATGACGTCGACTCTGACATGCTCATTCAGTTTCAAAACCCAACCGGCGCCGAACATCACGGTCACGGCAAACAAGTACCATTGCATTTCTAGCCAAGCATTTGAGCTTGAGTCAAACGTATAGCGAATTCCCGCATTGATTGCTGAGACCATGCAGGCAATGAAGACACACCATGTTGCTAGTCGTCCAAGCCAGATGCTGAGGCGGTCGATGAGATCTGCAATCTGCAACCATACTTGCATGCTCTGTCCTTTTGCTACCAAACGCGTTCATCAATATGACATTGCACACTAGCTCGAGTAGGCATCTCAAGTGGTAAGTATCAGTAAGTACATCGCGCAGGCGTCTTGATTTTTGGACTTGATGCCTCTTCTCGCGCTCACAATGCCAAAGAAATCTATTCGGCTTCAGCGATCAATGGGAGCTTCGTTACCAGGTGTATGGTGGACGAAGTGATCTTCTTTTTGAAAAGCAATATGTTTATAAATGTTGCTGATTCGAAAAGATGGTTGTCAAGCAATTGCTTAAGCAGTACTGTGCGTACAGCACTCGGCTTAATTTCGCATCAGAGGATGTATGGCAGATGCAGATGTTGATGTTGCTGATCCCGGAGTGCCGCTTGGTAGGGGTTAGTGTGGGTCTCCTTGAACGTGACGGGAAGCACGAATCTGCCTTCCTTTCCTAGGTGCTGCGGGATCACTGATTCCGTAGCACCCGTCTCACCCAATGGGAGACGAATAGAAGGGCAATGTGATGAGAATGTTCCTTAGCCAGATTTGCCGTCTAGGTGAATTCAATTTTCCTCGCTACCGATTGCGTCAAGCACGGTCTCGTTTGACAATTGTTGGCGTTGATCTTGATGGTTTGACGATGAATTTCCTTGCGAGCACTCCTGCGACCACTTTATTTTCTTAAGATTGGTGATATAGCCTGGAGCACCGTACCGAACTCGGTCTAAGACACGGTAGTAATCGTTATCATTAACAGTGAGTTTTTTCAGTTGCCAGGTTTTGTAGTGCGCAACACTATCTTCCCAATTGTTGAATCGCATGTAATGCTTTGACCGAAATCCGAAAAGGTTGTTGCGCGACATAAGATGATCGCTCTTTAGCCAACCAGTTTCGAGAATCACCTGCTTCATTACGATTACCGGGAATTTTATGTCTGCGTTACATATCCGGTCGAACACCTCTCGCAACGACGGGTAGGATTGACGAGGCTTAGTGATGAACTTTTTATGGATTTGTTTTTTAAATGGTGTTCCTTGGGATGCCAAGGTTGGTTCGCAAGCAATAAGCGATGTTATTTGAATTAGGCTGAGAATGAATCGCATGATCTTCATGGTGTGTCGTGGCTAGCAATCGTCAAACGCCCTGCCCAAAGTCGAAGTCAAACGCCATGTAGTGATGTACCAAGGCTGATACGTCACCCCAAGCACTCGATGCACGACAGGCCCACTCAACGACAATGGCAAGGGCGAGATTCGAGCTCCAGAGGCCCGGCGCCAGGGCATTTTGAAAGCCTGGAGAGTCAAGAAAGTTGTGCGCTCTAGATAGTGAGTAGTAAACACACGATCCAAACAAGAAGAACAACATGGGTGTTTGCAAACGGGATTCCATGCGCCCAATGAGGAATGCGAGGACTGCGCAAAGATTTAAGAGTGCCAAGGCGATTGATGCACCAATAGCAACCGGTGGAACGATCAGATTTTTAAATGCGTTATTTGCGATATGACTTGGGATCATGGCCGCATCGCGGACTATTTGCTCGCCTAGCCAAGCGCCCAGTTGAGCATCGCGACTTTGGGCGTGCACGGCAGCTGCTGGAAACAACGCTTGGACGATATTGCGATCGATCTCTCGAAGTGATCCGACAGTAAGTGCATCACCCTGGAGCGTCTTGAACTGCTCGTTTAAAAGACGTGTCGCGCTTGCGTTTAAAAGCACTGCTGCGCGCTTGTCTTTGGGATCAGCCAGTTCAACAAAGTAGTTGATCAGCGACTGTTGAAGATGCCACATCAGCACGATGCCAAGACTGAGCGCAGCGACCAAAGACAAAAACCTGTAGCTTGATACTTTGAGAAGTAATCGATGGATCATAAGACCCAGACCGACACCAGCGATCAAGCGCCCCCAAAATTCTAGATTCTCTAGCACGGCGTCGCTGACTGTTTCATCAAGCGCTGTGATAAGCCGGTGGTTGAAGCTGAACTCAACAACGACATATATAAACGGGACAAGTAGGCCGTATAGCCATTTTTCCGCTGCTGAACTGGGCAAACTGTTGGTAATCATGATCATCAGGGAGTAACTCCCCTGCTTCATTAAAACATAAGTGCTTGTGCAAGCCTCCAAGGCATGTTTCTGATTGTATGTCTACGTCTTCATACGTCTTGAAATTGCGTCAAAATCGAGAAATCAAAGATAGGCTTCAATCCCCTTGAATCGTCGTAAATCGACTTAAGCGACTTAAGCGACTGAAAAACATACCGATATGGAAACCAATCGTCATGTGGAAAATCTCGTAAGGGCGATTGCCTGGCGTTGTAGCGCTTAGGGTAGTGAACGCTCCGATATTTAAGTTTGCTGAGATGCTAGGTTGATTCCATGACCGAGCTGCTCAAACTTAATTGGGCGCATCTCGAAAATTAGTATATCGATGCATAATGATTTGCAACAAATAAAATGAAAATAAGTGCTTACAAAAGTCATGTCTCTTGCATGTAAGAATCTGACCGTGCTTCGTATCTTAATGAGCGATAGCACCCCCTTCGACCAGCAGCGGAAACGTTGCTGGTTTTTTTATGTGCGAATTATCGATCTTCAAAATAGATTGGTAACACCATAATTACAAAAATTAGATTTTCTTACAGATAAGGTGGCTAGCTTGATGTGTAGGATGGATTTGTAAGATGTAAGTAAGCCTTTGAAGTCCCAATCGAGTAGACAAAAAAATCACTAAGGGGGTAGACATGGCAATTGAGCACAGCCACAACGGAGTTGCGCCCAGACCAATTACAGACGATGAGAAGCGGGTGATCTTTGCGTCATCGCTTGGAACTGTTTTCGAATGGTATGACTTCTATCTGTTTGGTGTAATGGCGGTGATTATTGCCAAAAACTTCTTTTCGGCGCTAGATGACTCAACGCGCACAATTTTCACACTACTTGCATTTGCTGCAGGTTTTGCGGTTCGGCCGTTTGGTGCAATCGTCTTTGGGCGCCTCGGTGATCTGATTGGTAGAAAATATACGTTTCTTGTAACAATACTGATTATGGGCCTCTCCACCTTTGCGGTGGGGCTGCTTCCCACTTATGCAACCTTGGGTATCGCTGCTCCAGCCATCCTAATCTCGCTGAGGCTTTTACAAGGCCTTGCATTAGGTGGTGAGTATGGTGGCGCTGCGACCTATGTCGCGGAGCATGCACCGAATGGACGCAGAGGGCTGTACACCAGCTGGATTCAGACAACCGCAACAGTCGGACTGATGATTGCACTGCTTGTCATTCTTGGTACGAGAACATACCTTGGCGAGGAGGCTTTCGCGGACTGGGGCTGGCGCATTCCTTACCTTGTTTCGGTCGTCCTTCTCGCGATATCGGTCTGGATTCGATTGCAGCTCAATGAGTCACCAGCCTTTCAAAAGATGAAAGAAGAGGGCAAGCTTTCGAAGGCACCGATTCAGGAGTCCTTTGGTCAGTGGTCAAATCTTAAGGTCGTTATCCTTGCCCTAGTCGGCCTAACAGCAGGCCAGGCAGTCGTCTGGTACACAGGGCAGTTTTATGCACTGTTCTTTCTCGAGAAAATGGCTAAAGTTGATGGGGCAACGGCAAATATTCTGATCGCGGTGTCGCTCATTATAGGTACGCCGTTCTTCGTGTTCTTTGGCTGGCTATCTGACAAGATTGGGCGCAAGCCGATCATCATGGTCGGTTGCCTGTTGGCAATATGCACTTACTTTCCCCTCTTTAAGGCACTCTTGGAATATGCCAATCCCGCCTTGGCTGCTGCGCAAGCTAAGAGTGCTGTGGTGGTGAAGGCAAACCCGGCAGAGTGTTCGTTTCAGTTTAACCCAACGGGTACTGCAAAGTTCACCAGCAGTTGTGACGTCGCCAAAGCCTTTGTAGCCGCGCAGGGCTTGAATTACAAGAACGAATCTGACGCCAACCAGAAAGTTGCCGAAGTGCGCATTGGTGACAAGGTGATTGCATCATTTGACGCGAAATCGCCGGATGCTGCTGCCGAGCGTAAGCGTTTTTCCGCAGAAGTTAACGCTGCAATTAAGGAGGCGGGCTACCCAGCCAAAGCTGACCCTGCTCAGATCAACACCACCATGGTGGTGCTGATTCTTCTTATCATGGTGGTCTACGTGACCATGGTGTACGGTCCAATTGCGGCGATGCTGGTGGAGATGTTCCCGACCCGTATTCGATACACGTCGATGTCCTTGCCGTATCACATTGGAAACGGATGGTTTGGCGGCTTTCTTCCTGCAACAAGTTTTGCGATCGTTGCAGCGCAGGGTGATATTTATAGCGGATTGTGGTACCCGATCATCATTGCTGCCATGACGTTAGTTATTGGCGTACTTTTCGTGAAAGAGACCAAAGACTTGGATATTGAGCGTTTAGATGACTGAAAGGTATAGGTTATAAATCATGGTGAAAATTATCATTGGATTTGTGATTCTTGCGGTAGCTGCGCTATTTGTGCTCAAGAATGCTTCACATGTTGATTTGGGTGGGGAGCATTCGGCACAAGAGGCGATGCAAAAGGCGCAAGATGCGCCCACAGACCCAAATAAGGCTGACCCGGCAAAAGGCCAAGATGCGACAGCGCCAAATCAACAAGGCAAAGATGCAGTCGCCTCTCAGCCGACTAAACAGTAGCTGATGACCTTGCTGGGCTGATACGCCGAATTAATCTCTTGCTGTATGGAAAAAAATAGAGCGTGCCATGGTCATCAACAGCATGCAATGAAGAGGGGTACGGTATACATCCGTTAGAGCAAAGCGCGTCCAATAGGAGCAAAATTAATGTCAAACGGTTCTATATTTGACAATTGTTGTTGAAATGAATCTAGGTCCGGTACTTGAATGGATTGCGAGGGAATAGCCTAACAACCTGCGAGCTGACTTCGAAAACAATAATCAGAGATTACTGTCCTCTCACGCTTGCTGTATGTTCTTTAAGTGCTTGTTCCATGATGGCTAGTTCTTGAGTCGTTGGAGCTCTCGTTGATTCCCGATGAGTCAGAGGGCGTAACCGTTTGCCCTCGTCAATGTAAAAGGCATGGCAATCGCCGAGGTCGTGAATATCGGTGAGTGTAAATAATTGACTCTTTGAGTGATCCGCCTTCATGAAGTGGAAGCGCAGGGGGTGCTGAGTTCCAGCGAATAGTTCGTTGGATACGCTGCCTCTGATATCCCAAAAGTGTGGCAGGCGCTTTGCTTCGTAGAATTGCAATTTGTATCGAGACTCGATCGATGGTTTCAGTACCAACGCCATACCTGGGCTAAACACAAGCCTTTTGTCCTCTTTGAGTGACTGTTCTACTGCCAGGAAGGCTAGCGCGGCAAGATATACGTCGATCGTACGCGCATGGATTTGAGCTTGAGAGTCAGTAGCTGACATCATGTTCGCTCCAGAAGAAAGAGCCATTAGATAGAAAAGTGACGTTCATGATGGACTCATTGGCCGTACTTGCGGCTATATCTCAACTTTGCTACCCAATTCAACCACCGAGCCCATCGGGAGCTTTAAGAATTCGGCCGCAGCGCTTGCATTCAGATGCATTTGCGCAAAGATTTTTTCGCGCCACTGTGCCATGCCGCCGCCAATCGTGGGGATGATAATGTCCCTCGACAGAAAGTAACTGGTGGACATCGGTTCAAATTCGACGCCACGAAGCCGAATGGGTTCTAGAGCGCGAGGCAAATCCGGATCATTCTTAAAGCCATAATTGACCATTATTTGCCAAGCATCATGCCCAAGTGGCGTAATCTCTAGTCGCTTATCGAGTCCAATCCACGGTACTTCATGATTTCTCACCGTCACAAAGAGGTTGTACTCATGCAGCACTTTGTTGTGCTTCAGATTATGCAAAAAGGCGTTGGGAACGGTTCCCTGCTGTGCAGTCATGAAGACCGCTGTACCCGTAGCCCGAGCTGGCGGGTGCGCCGCCAGGGAGTCGAGAAAGACCTGTAGGGGTATCGCTTTTTCACTGAGCACTTGATTGAGCAAGCGCCTCCCGTCGTTCCAGGTTCGCATGAGCAGGTAGACGCTTGCGCCAATCACAAGCGGAAACCATCCGCCCTCGGTGAGCTTGAGCAAATTCGATGCAAAGAACGCTAGATCAATCACAAAGAAAAACGATGTAGCCAGTAGGCAAAGTCCCAGTGGGTAATTCCAGCTGTAGCGGATCACAAAAAAGGTCAGTAAGGTTGTGATCAGCATATCGAGTGTCACGGCAATCCCATAGGCAGCGGCAAGATTCGATGATGACTTGAATAAGGCAACCGCAAGTACAATCGCGCAGAAGAGGCCCCAGTTGATCATAGGCATGTAAATCTGACCCGTGTCCTTAATGCTGGTGTGAATGATCTGCATGCGCGGCAAGTAGCCCAATTGGATGACCTGCTTCGTCACACTAAACGCTCCAGTGATTAGTGCTTGCGAGGCGATCACCGTCGCCATGGTTGCAAGAAGCACTAACGGGATCAGGAACCATTCAGGGGCCATTGAGTAGAAGGGATTCTTGACCGCTTCAGGGTCAACCAGCAGTAGGGCGCCTTGTCCAAAATAGTTCAAAATAAGACATGGCATGACGACGCTAAACCAGGCAAGACGGATGGGTTTGATACCGAAATGCCCCATGTCGGCATAAAGGGCTTCGCCTCCTGTCACACAAAGCACGACCGCGCCAAGAATGATGAAACTGGTTCCCGGATTGAGCCAGATGAACTCGATCGCGTAGTGAGGGCTCAAGGCAAGAAGAATGGACGGATTGGTTGCGATGTGAACGATGCCAAGCGCGCCAATCGTGATGAACCAGACGAGGGTAATGGGCCCGAAAAAGCGCCCAATGCCGGCGGTGCCACGGCGTTGCACGGCAAAGAGGGCAAACAAAATGATGAGCGTCGCAGGAATGACTGCGGACTTGAACCTCGGGGAAATGACCTCCAAGCCTTCTACGGCTGACAAGACCGAAATGGCGGGTGTGATGACGCCATCACCATAAAAGAGGCAGGTGCCGAAAACGCCTACAACAAGCAGCAACGATCGGAGTCGGGGCTTACCTGCCACGGCCTGTGTGGCGAGTGCAAGCATGGCGATCAGGCCTCCCTCGCCATGATTATCGGCGCGAAGCACCAAGCTGACGTACTTCAGAGAAATGATGATGGTCAGTGTCCAGACAAATAGGGACAGGATCCCGAAGACGTTCTCAGGTGTGAATGTGACGTGCCCCGACCCAAACACTTCCTTTACGGCGTAGAGCACGCTTGTGCCGATGTCGCCATAGACGACCCCAATGGCCGCCAGTGTGAGTGAGCCCAGTGAAGACTGCTGCGCGCGTGCTTCCATGTCTTTCTCAAATAAGTAGAGATACGTATAGTACACGTACGTATAACCACGTATCATCAGGTTTTTGATGAATGTGCTTGCTGAGCGGCAGAGCACGTAATCAACGCGTGAAGAGATTTATCAACCTAGTGTCGTAACGCAGATATTTTTGTGAGTACTGCTATGAATGGACAATCACCCACTGCTGTGGATGAGGATGATGAGGTCGGTGATCCGGAGCTAACGCTTAAGGGCGCAGGTAGTGTTAGGCGTTGGCTTTTCAACTGGCTCTTCAATAGCGAGATTGAGGGCAACTACTTCCACTTCATCGAGCGGTGGGTAGCGCTACTGATCATCGCGAATCTTTTTGCACTGGTCTTTGAGCATGTGCCGGCTATTTATCAGCCCTATGCATCCTGGTTTCACGTCTTTGATCTTGTCTCGGTCGGTGTCTTTACCGTCGAGTACCTGATGCGGCTCTATCTTGCACCTGAAGACAAAGAGTTTAAGGATTCGAATTTGCCGCGTTTTGCGTACGCGAGAAGTCCGTTTGCATTGATTGACCTAGTAGCAATCCTGCCGTTTTATCTGGCTGCGTTTATCCAGATCGACTTGCGCATGCTTCGGGCTTTGCGATTGCTACGGATACTAAAGCTGTTTAGATTGCTCATACCTGCGTTTCACGAATTTCAACATCTAAACGCTGGCAGAAGCTTTAGGCAAAAGCTGCATGCGTTGGTGTGGCCCAGTGAATACGGCGGCAGGCTCCATGACTACTTTGACACCTTCATCATGGTATGGGTTGTGGTGTCGGTAGTGGCTGTCGTTCTAGAGTCTGTTGCAAGCGTTCATTACGTTCTAAACCTCGAGTTTATTATTCTGGACACCATCGCAGTAGGTGTTTTTAGTATCGAATATCTTTTGCGTATGTACACGGTGGTTGAATCCCCGAATCACAAACACGCCTTCTTTGGGCGTCTTAAGTACGCAAAGACGGGCAATGCCATCATCGATCTGCTTGCCGTCTTACCATTCTTTTTAGAAGCATTCCTTCATCATCTGTTCGATTTACGGTTTCTGCGTGTCTTTCGTTTGCTGCGTCTGCTCAAACTCACCAAATACACGGGTAGCACGCAAACCCTAGTCACCGTGATTGTTCGCGAGTGGCCTGTGATGAGCGCTTCAGTATTTATCATGATGCTACTCGTGGTTCTGACCGCTAGTCTTGGCTATCTGTTTGAGCATGAGGCGCAGCCTGATAAATTTGAGCACATTCCTGCGTCCATTTATTGGGCAGTGATTACCCTAGCCTCGGTAGGCTACGGTGATATTTCGCCTGTGACGCCGATCGGCCGAGCAATGACAATCATCCTGGCTATTTTAGGCATCGGCATTTTTGCAATTCCTTCAGCTATTCTTGCTTCGGCATTTAGTGATCAGTTGCGCATTGAGCGCGAAACCTTGCTCAATGAATTGCGCGAGATCATGAAGGATGGGACGGTTAGCGAAGAAGAGCAGGCATTTATTGATCAGGAAGCGAAGCGTCTACACGTGAGTCCTGAGGAAGTCGACCGCTTATTGGAGGAAATTCGGCGTGAGCAAGAACTCATCGATGAGCACGCCGGCATACCCCTTGAGCGTCTGATTGCAACGCCAGCGCTTGCTCTGCTGCGATTCCGCGAACTTGCGGGTCAGGTGCAACAGATTGCACTCATGACGGACAAAGATCACATGGATGCATTAATCGCTGATGTAAGTAAGACCGACACGCTTGAACGCGCGGTTTGGACAGTCGTTCGAGATGATCCTGCGCGAGGCACAGCGACTTGAGGGTGATCGGGTAGGTAAGCAGCCATCGTCGCAAGGTGCACCTCCTTGAAAGCCTGCTGTGTAGCGGAGCGCTTTCGAGGTGCTTGTGGGTGGGGGCCTGTGATGGGTGTTTCGCAACAAGCCTAACGACAGGGTCATTAGGGATTGATACCAACGCCATGGGGACGTGGTCGATCGATACATTGCAGGTTAGGTTAACCTGAGGACTTTGAGATGGCGCGAGAGCGGCGAAAATTTTCACCCCAATTCAAAGCAGAGGTGGCACTTGCTGCACTCAAAGGCGACAAAACGCTACCTAAAATCGCAAGCATGTATGACCTGACGACTGCGCAGGTTAGTAGGTTGCGGCAACTGGCCGTTCAGCGAATGCCCAAACTATTTCTTGAGGAGCGCACGACTAGAAAAGAGTCCTCGTTCGAGTACCCAACGGAAGATCGAGTCTGTGCTGACCTGACGCCTCGTGAACAAGAGGTTCTTGAGATCGTTGTTAAAGGACTCAATCAAAGGGAGGCAGGTGAGGTATTAGGTATAAGCAGCCGAACGATCGAGGTTCACAAGAGACGGATCATGGCTAAGTTTAGTGTGAGTTCCGTTCCAGAACTTATTCGATTAGTTCTGAAAGGTGATCGACCAAAGCGCGAACTTAGGGGCTAGTTTCTATCTGCATTGTTTGCCATGACGCCATACGATGTACGATGTCGCAACGCCGTATATTGCTGCTACATAAAGCTCAGTGGTGTTCACATCAGCATAGCCCATGAATGTCCCGCGACGCGGCTCGAGTTAAAAAGATTGGATTTTCTTTTCATCGTAGTGTGCAATTTTAATTACGCCCTAGCGATGGCTATAAAAGTTAGCCGATCGACAGATGGACGAGTGCGTTAACCAACAGCACGATGTTCATCAACAAAAGTAATAAGATAGCTGCGTGGAGCCGACGGAATTTAGCAGTCGCCTGAAGGTTGCCCTCTCTGATTAGCGTTCCCTGAGTACGCATTCTGGGAAGTATTTGTGATTTAACAAAAAAAGCCATGCAAAACATCCATGATGATCCGGCTACAAAAAACCACTTCCCCCAAAGACCGAAACTGACGCTTGCTCCGATCGTTGAAACAAAGGAGAGTTGACAATTCAGTTCGAAAAATTTTCTGATGAAAGTGGCGTCGGTTTCGACGTCATGCTTCAGCGTTAGCAGAGGTAGGCCGCCAAGTAAAAAGTAAGTGTTTATAACGACAAGTGAAACGGCAAAGAAGAGCGATAAGTAAATTTCGAACAATCGACAACCCTTTAAACACTTGAGGATATCGAACGATGTTGACGATTTGAAGGAATTCACTAAGTCTTAATGTGTGCAAATGTTTCCTGCGTTCTGCTTACGATTTAGCGATGATCACCGAGGTTTGCTTACGCTTGGTAATGAGGTAAGGCCGTCTTCCTTGATATAACGGATAGGCGGAAAGACCGTAACGAATCTATCAATCAATCTTCTGACATGAGGGAAACGCAACATGAAGCATGATCATCATTCCCACGCAGCAAAGCACCATGAAGCTGCAGCCCACCACCACCATGAAGCCCATAAGGCTCACCAAGCAGGCGATCATCACAAAGCAGCGCATCACCACAAGATGGCACACGGGCACGCACTTGAAGCGCACGGTCATCACGAGCATGCCACGAAGAAGCATACTAAGGCTCATTGCAACAAACACCCTGAGCACGGTAAACACTGATAGCCCGCGATTGAGATAGCCACCTTCTGGTGGTTATCTGTTTCCAGGGCTTTGATGAGAGCCCTAGCCTTATAGTTTGCTTCCATCACGCAGAACTCAGTGTTTTGTACCTTGACATAATTTCCGAGCCACCAGCTCCTTTTCTGATCCAGCTTGAATCGCTGACCAATGTCGAGCTACTGGTAGATGGAAGAGTAGTGCACCCGATGCATTCAGGTCTGCATATGCCTTGTAATTGGCAGTTCGCCACTTCCAAAGCTCGCACAGTACTTCAAGAGAACCAACGACCGACTTTGCACCCATGAATGATCTGTTTTCACGATTTGCCATTGTGTCAATCCGTACGAGTTCTCCTTCGCGGGTCAACGATTGTTGGTCGTAATAGAGCTTATAGTCACCATGTTCGCTTAGGGGAGCCCATTGTGGGGGTGGTGCAGCAATTGCGGTATCAAGAGTAAAGCATGCAACGACTATTCCAATGGTCAACCATTGCTTAATCGCAGTTCGTGTTTTCATTTTCACATGACTCTTTGGTTTTGCAAACGGTGTCAAGATTTTGTCAACGCGGCAACGACGTACTCGTTCTAGCATATGGAAAAAACCGATCTGTCCCTTTTCAAAGGAGTTGATCCTGAAAAAGTTGCTTGTAGTGCTTTTTGCTGGTCTGTTTGTGATCGGCGTAAACGCATCTGACAAAAAACATATTAAAAACGTGAAACATCATAAAGTTCAAAAGAAGTTAGAGCATTAAAGAGCTTACTCCGCCGCTACTTACATTGGCTTGCCGATGTTAAGTGCATTTCAACGCTACTAAAAAGGCAAAACCTCCATGAACCATTCAAACCAAGAATCAGTGACGTGTCCCGAACGTCGCGCTTTTACGCTTCTTTGTATCGCCTCCGTAGCCGCAGCTACAAGCGCTGCCCATGCTAATGCGCCCATGGTGGCAGAGACTGACAGTCAAGCTGCTTCGCTAGGTTATAAGGCTGACGCGTCCAAGGTTGATAAGGCGAAGTATCCGCGCTTTTCAGCGGGCCAACAATGTGCTAACTGTTCCCTGTATCAAGGCAGCACTGGTACAAAGGCTGGAGCGTGCGGTATCTTTCCTGGCAAGCAGGTTGCAGCAAGCGGATGGTGTTCAGCTTACAACAAGAAGGCATAGCCACAGACAATCAACGCCAGTCAAGCTCGTAGCTCGGATTTACCGCCAGCGTCTGCCGTAGCCTCGGTGCCCATACCAACCACCCATGTAGACCCTTGGGTAGTAGTTGTTCACAAAGCCAACATCAAACTTTTCGTTGTAAGCATACAAAGGATAGTCGCCAACAAAATCAAAAAAGCCTTGTAACGCTTCCGCTTCCGCTTCCGTTTCGTCGTCCTTTAGCATTTCGTCAGTAATGCCTGTCAGATTTTTTATGAATCCACTGAGAGGTTCGCTTTGTTTTACAAAGCACTGCCAGGACATGGTATCGAGCGTTTCGAGCAGTTTTTGCTTGTCGACCTTAATCGCGCCCATTTCGATAATGCGATCTTCATGCGGATCAAGACCTGTAGTTTCCAAATCAAAGATCACAAATTTTTGAGGCATAGAAGTCATGTAAGCGTCCAAGCAACACACCTTGACTAGCTTGCGGATTACTTGTCCGCGAAACACATCATAGCCAGCGCTTTAGATTTAATAATTGATAGGGCCCACGTTTATGCATGGTGTACACATGTCCACTAACTTGGCGTGGACACGTGTACACGATTTAGCTTATTTCCAGCAACGTGGGAAGTCTTCGAAATGCAACTCTATGGGCAACCAAAGATCTACAAAAGGTTTAAGGACGATGACTATTGGCCACTAGGGTTAGATCCGGATTTTGCAGTCAAGGGTGAGGCAAAGCTATTGCGCACTCAAGAAGCAACTGCATCCTTCTTACATGAAGCAGTGAAGAAAGTTCTGGTTGCGCCGACTCACTTTGTCGTCAGCGAAACCGACGCTGCTGGCGCGAGGAGAGATTTCATTGTCGAAGTTGGAGATAGGGAATTCAGGGCCTGGGCTAAGCATCGCCTATCGCTCAACAGTGATCCTTCCGGCGAGCAAACGCCAGGCTATTCGTTGGAGATTATTAGTGTTATATAAGATAGATCTAAAGGCGTAGATCTATTCGAGTATCTCGGAGAGGAGTATGACAATCCCGGAACGATTGCACGGGGGATGTGAAACAAATTGCGCTTGGACTACTTCACGCGATTGAGGTTCTGGGCAAACGCGGTTTTGTTCATGGCGATATAAAGTTTGAAAACGCTTTTTACGATCAAACTGCTAAGAAGTTGATGCTTATTGATACGGGCGGGTTATCAAAGCTTTCTAAGATTGAGTCAAGATTAAGCGACACTGCCTTTACGCCTGACAGAGGCTCTACTTCCGCTTACAGGATTCAAGACGATGGCACCTCTGGCCTTGAAGCTGATCTCTACTCAGTCGGGGTACTTCTGTTGGAACTGTCAGCCCGTTGTGAAGCAGATGTATCCACTCGCGATGCAGAGATTGACAAGATAAGAGCGGTAGAAGATTTATTCGGCAAGTATGCTAAAGCTACTGAAGGCGGCAGATACGATCCTGGCATAGCTCGCAACAAGGTATGGTCTCAGTTGGACAATCACTACCTTAAAAAGAAGAATACGCCGCTAGAAAAAGCTGGGCTTCGCGCCGTAGCGTTCGCGCTCGATATGTCTAATGCCGCAACGTGTGCAAACAAAATTTCGGATCGAGCGAGTTACCTTGCCGAGCTAAAAAAAATAGCGAGCATCATAAGGTGAAGCGGTACGGGCCAAAAGTAGCGCTAATAATCGGCGCGGAGTATCTGAACAGTTAAGCCCCAATAGATAACACGGGGTGAGTTAAACCGGAGCAGCGCTGGCACTGCGGCGGTCGTGGTTCGTGCTAAGACCGGGAACGATTGCCGCGGAGGTCGACGCTGTGCGCGCGAAGAGGAAGTTCGAGACTTGTGACCTATCGCTTGTGTGAAGCGGCCAAAGCTGATTCGATCTTTGTACATGACTTAGGTCAGGTCTTTCAGTGGTGCGTGCGTACACTGAGCCGCAATCATTCCAGCATTAATCGGGGGGGGTGGCATAATCAAGCAAACCTTGAGGAGATCGGCTCTTGCCGATAGCTTCAGGACTCGACTGCCTATTCAGTGGTGAATCCGATGAGAGTGTTTGTTTGGCTGAGCTTCTCAATCCTTGTGCTTTTGATGTCCCAACCGGCAAGGGCGTCAGATGCCATCGTGACTGAAGGCGTAATCGACGCAACGGTGGGCGCTGTTTGGAGGGCCTGGACAACTTCGGAGGGGCTGAGGTCTTGGCTAGCACCACACGCAGAAATTGACTTGAGAATTGACGGCGTCATGCGATCGAACTATGACCCAAAGAGCAGCTTGGGTGGCTCGGGCACGATTGAGAATAAGATCCTCGCTTTTGAGCCACAGCGGATGTTATCGATAAAGGTCACGAAAGCGCCCGAGAAGTTTCCCTTTAAGTCAATAGTTCACGAAATGTGGACAGTTCTATATTTTCAGTCAACCTCCGATGGCAAGACGCTGCTGCGAATTGTTGGTATGGGATTTGGAACTGACGAAGAGTCGCAAAAAATGAAAGACTA
>JACCDK011799124.1_pt1 | contig 37230 bp, 40 predicted proteins | sample 7445871 | NCBI WGS metagenome assembly JACCDK01 (sample SAMN15323436, study PRJNA562643) | freshwater metagenome | isolation source: river surface water | place: USA:Blue River Watershed | collected 2017-08-15 | reverse complement strand
GTTGCACTTCGCTCAGGTTTAGCTTTGAGTCCACAAGACTTAGATCAGTACGTACTTGAGATGGTCACATTTGCTGAATTAGTTGGCATTAAGACTGATTCTGTTCCTAAAAATATGCAAGAACTTGTTTTATATTTTGAAAACATTGCTCCTGAATTACATGCAAGCGATGACGCAAAGCGCGCAGCACTTTTTCTAGCTGTGCCACCAATGCCGACGGCAATTCGATTTGCAACACCAGCTGCTCCAGCATGGGCATCGCTGAGCGCACTTGCAACTGCAGCACTTCCACAATGGGCCCGCAAACTCTATGCAATTCCAACATTGCCAGGACATGATGTAGTAACAAATGCGGCACTTGTAGCAACTCGCACAACACTGAAGTTATTGCCTGAAAATATTTTTCAGCCGCCAATACTCAAAGAAGCTCGCATTCGCTGGGGGATTGCCTCATGACATCAGTTATTGGCCTTGCAAATATCGCAGGTGGAACTCAAAAAACTACAGCTGCACATTCACTTGCAGTAGCGATGGTTGAGTATGGCAAAAAAGTTCTCTTAATTGATTTAGACCCACGTGCAGATTTAACGTTTAATTTAGGTTTTGAAAGATCTAGAGAAACAATTTTTGAGATGTTAAATGGTTCAGTTTTGACCTCAAGCAATGACATAACAACAGATGAAAGATTTGATTTTGTAGGTTCAGATTCTCGCTTGAGTGCTTTGACCCAGCCTGATTCACTGAAGACATTCTTAACTTCATCAGCACAAATATTTGATGTAGTAATTGTTGATACGCCATCAACAATTGATCCGAGATTAGCAATGGCTTTTCATGCCGCTGATGCTGTGGTCATCCCAGTTGGTGCGTCAATTCACAGCGTGCGCGGTGGCATCTCAACGAATCGAATTGAATCAAAGGCTAGAAAATTTATTCTTCCTACTGATGGGTTTGATCTCTCAAAAGCATCGCACTTTGAATCTGCCAAAGTCGTTGATGCGCTTATCCCGCTCTCAACAGGCTTAGATGTCGCTCTTATTCAAAAGCGTAGCGCCCTGTCTACTGATAAGAATTCAGAATTTGCTGAGGCATATCGTGAAGCCGCTTACAGTATTCTTGAAGAGCTTAATCATTTTTAAATTTTTTGGTTCGTGTACGTGCTCGTTTTTCAGTAGTTCGCTCCGGCTTAGAAATACTTTCGACCTTTACTGGTTTTGCCTTCACCATTCGTCCAGTTGAGCCAGCAGGTATTTTCATCACTTCATAGAGATGTTCCGACGATGAATAAGTTTCTTCTGGTTCGGGTAAACCGAGATTGAGTGCGGTATCAATCATTTTCCAACGCGCCATTTCATCCCAGTCCACAAAAGTTACTGCGATTCCATGCGCACCAGCGCGAGCAGTGCGACCAATTCTGTGGACGTAAGTTTTTTCATCCTCCGGGCATTGGTAATTAATCACGTGAGTTATTCCATCGATATCAATTCCACGCGCGGCAACATCTGTTGCCACAAGCACATCGGTTTTACCTGCTTTGAAGTCATTGAGTGCTTTTTCACGTGCATTTTGTGCAAGGTCACCATGAATTGTCGCTGATCTAAATCCGCGCTCGAGCAAGTCATCAGCTGTCTTTTGACACGTGCGCTTTGTTCGACAAAAAACAATTGTTGGACCGCGCCCATCTGCCTGCAGAATTCTTGCAAGCATTTCTATTTTGTCCATGGCGTGAGCTCGGTAGACGTGTTGCTCAATCTTTGAAACGACTGCGCCTTCATCTTCATTATCTTGTGTGCGAATATGAATGGGCTGATTCATAAAACGTCGAGCAAGGCTGAGGATATCTCCAGGCATTGTCGCGGAGAAAAGCATTGTTTGGGTTCGCTTTGGCGTGCTTGTAAATATTTTTTCTACATCGGGCAAGAATCCTAAATCCAACATTTCATCAGCTTCATCCAGCACTAGGCGAGAAACTTCTTTAAGTTTAAGTTGGCCTTGTCGATAGAGATCAAGGAGTCGACCGGGCGTGCCAACCACAATTTCAATGCCAGCATTGAGCGAATCAATCTGTGGCTCAAAAGCGCGTCCACCGTAAACTGCCAATGTTCTAATTCCGCGATTTCCTGCAAGCTCATCAATATCTTTTGCAACCTGAATGCATAGCTCACGAGTGGGTACGACAACTAAAACTTGGGGCAAACCTTGGTGCGCAAGTCCTGGCCATTCAGAGTCTTTGGGAGCAATAACTCTTTCAATTAAGGGAATACCAAAAGCAAGAGTTTTTCCCGTTCCTGTTTTTGCTTGGCCAATCACATCCCCATCTGCAAGTGCAATAGGTAAAACCATTTCTTGAATTGGAAATGGTGATGCAAAACCATGCTCCTTAAGAGCAGCCTTTGTTTCGGGACGAAGTGGAAGTTCTTCGAATGTCAGTGACACTTATTGTGCGCCAAAACCGACGCGACGATCGGTTTGTTCGCCAATTTCTACAAAACCAATTTTGTCAGCAGGAACCATAATTATGCGACCACGAATATCTTCAAGAGTAAGGGTTTCGCCAGATTTGAGGGCGGAATTTACGGCACTTTGAATTGCAGCAGCACCAAGGGCGCTCTCAAAATTTAAATCTGAAGTTACATTGGATACTGTGATGCGAACTTGAACTTTTGTAGCGCTATCGCTTTTCTTTGTCGTCATAGTTGCTAATACTACCGATTAAATACCCTGCACGTTTGCCAGCTTATTTGCTGGGAAAGCCTGAAATACCGCGCCACATGAGGTTTTCAACTAAATCAACCGCCTGTTGGCGAGTGAGTTTACTGTCGCGCTGTAACCAATGTCGTGCTGTTACTTGGGCACATCCAATCATTCCTACACCTAGCAACATTGCAACTTCTTTAGGAAGTCCGGTGTCTAGAGAAATAATCGCACTGACTGCAGCTGCGCAGTCATATGTCATACGGTCAAGTCTTTCGGCTACTGAAGGTTCAACGCTCATGTCACTTTCAAAGAGTAAGCGAAACGCTTCACCATCACTTTCAATAAAACCAAAATAAGCATCAACAGTCGCACGAACACGATTGGCATTATCAGGCGTAGAAGAGATGGCTTTTTGAATTTCAAAAACTAGTGAATCAATATGAAGATCTAGAACTGCTAAATACAGTTCTAGCTTCGATGGAAAGTGTTGATACAAGACTGGTTTGCTTACTCCAGCGCGATCTGCAATTTCATCCATCGCGGCGGAGTGGTAACCAGCAGCGGTAAAAACTTCGAGGGCTGCAGAAAGTAATAGTGCTCGACGTTCATCACGGGGCAAGCGAGCCTTGTTATCTCGAAAATTCGCTGAAGTACTCATTGCGGCTAATCGTAGAGGCAAAAGCCTTCAAATTGGCAGTGCTCTGATGAGTACGGCAGAATACATTCATACTCACACTCCCTCAGGACGGTTATGAATATCCCACCATTAGTTGAAAAAGGCCCGGCTCTCACAGTTGATGAAGTTCGCCGCTACAGCCGTCATCTAATTATTCCTGATGTTGCAATGGCGGGTCAGCAAAGACTGATGAATGCAAAAGTTCTCTGTGTCGGTGCTGGAGGCTTGGGATCACCTGCACTCATGTACTTAGCTGCAGCAGGAGTCGGAACATTAGGCATTGTTGAATTTGATACTGTCGATGAATCGAATTTGCAGCGCCAAATTATTCATGGTCAAAGTGACATCGGAAAAAGTAAAGCGATGTCGGCCAAAGAAAAAATTGCAGAGATTAATCCAAATGTAAATGTAGTACTTCATGAGGTACGTCTGGAAACTGATAACGTCATGGAAATATTTGCTCAGTATGACTTAATTGTTGACGGAACAGATAATTTTGCTACTCGCTATCTTGTAAACGACGCCTGTGTACTTTTGAAAAAACCATATGTTTGGGGTTCGATTTATCGCTTTGATGGACAGGCAAGTGTTTTTTGGGCTGAGTACGGTCCTTGCTATCGCTGTCTTTATCCTGAACCACCACCACCAGGCATGGTTCCAAGTTGTGCAGAAGGTGGCGTTCTTGGAGTTCTGTGCGCCTCAATTGGATCAATTCAAACAACAGAGGCAATCAAGTTACTTACTGGAATTGGCGAACCACTTATCGGTCAATTAATGATTTATGACGCACTTGAAATGTCTTATCGCAAAATCAAAGTGCGTAAAGATCCAAAGTGCCCACTTTGTAGTGAAAAGCCAACTCAAAGTGCATTACTTCCAGATTATGAGGCTTTCTGTGGTGTTCTATCCGATGCTGCCGAAGTGGCTGTGAAAGATTCAACGATTTCCGTGACTGAACTCAAGGGCAAAATAGATAAGAAAGAGAATTTCTTACTTATCGATGTTCGCGAGCCAAGTGAGTTTGAAATTGTAAGAATCCCAGGTTCAGTTTTGATTCCAAAACAAGGATTTCTTGATGGCAGCGCACTCGCTGGTTTGCCTCAAGATAAACCAATTATTTTGCACTGCAAATCAGGAGTTAGATCTGCAGAGTGTTTAGCAATTCTCAAGAGTGCAGGTTTTGCAGATGCAACTCACGTAAGTGGCGGGGTAGTTGCATGGGCAAAGCAAATTGATACTTCTCTGCCGGTGTACTAAGTGCGCGATAGTTATAAAGGTTTTCGCCTCCTTTTAGTCCATGCTCACCCTGATGATGAAACCATCAACAATGGTGCCACCATGGCAATGTATGCCGCTCTGGGGGCTGAAGTAACTCTCGTAACTTGTACACGTGGCGAAGAAGGTGAAGTTTTAGTTTCAGAATTAAGTCATCTTGCAAGTTCGCAATCTGATTTACTTGGAGTGCATCGCGAAACGGAACTCAGAGATGCAATGATTGCGTTAGGAGTTAAGGATTTCAGATTTCTAGGTAACGGATCAGTTAAGTATCGAGATAGCGGAATGATGGGCACTGAGCCTAATAATCGCCCCGATGTTTTTTGGCAAGCCGATCTAGATTCGGCTGCAGCGCACTTAGTATCCGTTATCAATGAAGTTAAGCCCCATGTACTAATTACATATGACGAAATTGGGGGATACGGGCACCCGGATCACATACAAGCTCATCGAGTAGCAATGCGTGCAAGTGAACTAGCGCAATGGAAAATTTCAAAAATTTATTGGAACGCTATGCCAAAGTCTGTCCTGGCCGAAGGCATTGCGAAGATGAAAGAAATTGGATCAGATTTCTTTGGTGCAGAAAGTGTTGATGATCTGCCATTTGCAAAAGATGACGCACTCGTAACGGCAATGGTTGATGGCACGAAGTACGTTGATTTAAAGATGAAAGCTATGGCTGCGCACGCTACGCAAATCGAACTTGATGGACCATTTTTTGCCTTGTCAAATAATCTAGGACAACAAGTGTGGGGGCATGAGTATTACTCACTGGTCCATGGTGATAAGTGCGAACCATTTGATTCTCACGGAAGAGAGTTAGATTTATTTGCTGGAGTAAATCCGATATGAAAATTATTTATTCAGCAGCGTTAGGTGTATTGACGGCTATTGCGGCCGTTTTATTACATATTTTTTATCCACCAGTTGGTTTAATTATCGCCTTACTTGGTTCGGCTTCAACTATTTGGGCCATTGGTCGCCACTACGGATCCCGTTCTTATAAATTAATTGCTTCAATCGCTTGGATACTAATTCTTTGGAGAGCTTCCAGCTTCGGAGTTGGTAATGAACTTTTGGTGCAGGGAAACTCCGAAGGAACAGCACTAGTTTTTCTTGGCTTTATCGCACTCTTTATTGTTACAGCACTGCCAGCTTAATTAACGCCAACTCCAACTCTGTCCCGAAGATGAATCTGAAATCTCTAATCCTGCACTTTCAAGTATCGATCGCAACTCATCACTTCGCTCCCAGTTTTTAGCGGTTCTTGCTGCGTCACGCTGATGCAAAAGCTCCTTTAATTCAGCACTCAGCTCTCGTTCTTCAGGTGTACGCGTCAGATCGAGACCTAAAACTTGATCAGCAAAATTAAAGGCATTCAACTTCTGAGCATCACTAATATTCGAATCTTTTTCAATGCTTCGTAAATAAGTGATCACTCGTGGAGTATCTAAGTCATTTTCAAGGAAAGTAAGAATGGTTGAATCAGTAGTGATTGCTGAAGCATCGCCCCAGGTAGCAACTTTATTACGCCATCGCTTAATAGTTTCATGAGCTGCTGAAATTGATTGCCAAGATAGATCCATTTGTGATCTGTAACGATTTTCTAGAAAACATAGTCGCAGAGCTAGTGGGTCAAAACCTTTAGCAATGACATCATCAAGTAGAACTACGTTTCCGGCACTCTTTGACATTTTCCGGCCTTCAAACAAAAGATGTTCGCCATGAACCCAGAGATCAACACTCTCAACGCCTGTAATTGAATTAGATTGGGCACGTTCATTTTCGTGGTGCGGGAAACGTAAATCTATTCCACCGACGTGGACATTGACGTGGCCATGCAAAAATTCCAAAGACATAGCTGAACATTCAATATGCCAGCCAGGAAATCCTGGACCCCATGGTGAATCCCAGATCATCTCTTTTCGATTACCTGCAGCTTTCCAAAGCGCCCAATCGGCATGAAATTTCTTGGCACCATCTTCTACGTATTCATATCGGTGACCAGGTTTGAGTGCATCAAGTCGATTTCCACTTATCTGTCCGTACCCTGCAAAGGATTGCGCATCAAAATAAACACAGCGATCATCGCCAACATATGCCGCACCTTTATCAATTAACGCAGAAATCATTTTGTGCATCAGTTGAATAGATTCGCTGGCTCGTGGATATTTTTGAGCTGGAATGATGTTTAGATTTGCAAGATCCTGATGAAAACGCTCTTCATACTTTCGAGCAATCTCAAAAGGATCAATTTTTTCTCTCTTTGATTGCTCAAGCATTTTGTCTTCTTGAAAATCATCGGACATATGGCCGACATCTGTAATATTTTGAATCATTTCAACTGAAAGTCCACTTAATTTAATTGTGCGAGCAATCAAGTCACTAAGGAGAAAGGTTCTTAAATTACCAACGTGGGCATCTCGATAAACCGTGGGGCCACAGCAATACATAGTGACCATTCCGGAATGCGATGTAATCTCACTAGGCGTGCGAGAGAAAGTGTCGTAAATAGATAGGACCATCAGCAGCATCCTTCTGAGAGCAACTGAAGAGTTTTTTGATAGCTGCGATAGACATATTCGTGGTGAAAATCAAAACCAAGTGATGTATAGAGGTTAATTGCGGTTGAATTTTTTGAATCAACTTGTAATACAGATTTCTTAATCCCAGCGTCAAGTGACCTCTTTAGGAGCGCATTTACGATTAACTTGCTGACACCTTGACCTCGATAATCCGGGTGAACAAAAACTCTCGAAAGCGCGCTCCAACCATCTGCATGAGCAGTTCGTCCAACACCAATTAATTTCTTCTCTTCAAATACAGAAGCATAGAGAGCCGGATAAGCTCGCATAAGTTCGGCCACTCCATGATCTTCTTGTAACGCTAACCACGAATCATCAAAGTCATCTGAAACAATCACTCGATAATTTGAATTATTCAGAACAGGTGCTGCGATATCTGCCACCATCACATGAGCACGAACTTTTTCAATCCACCCTTGGTCAAAGAGTTTTGAATCTAGCTCTTCATATGTTGGAAGGGGAATTGCAAATGTCGGCACAAGTCCCTCTTTTTCATAATGTTCAATTACGTGTGAAATCGCTGCATCAATATCCATTGGTGGTTCACCGTATGGTGATTTTCCGCTCGGCAATACAGAATTTGCTCGCATCGTGAATTTTCCTGAAGTGCGCAACAACCACTTTCCAAAGAATTCTTGTTTTGATGGCGGCCAGGTTGTGGTCAATACACGCTCTAACTCTTGAATGCGTATGGACAAGGGCGCTCCGTGACCTGCCGGATGTATTTTTTCTTCAATGATTTTATAGAGTGCAATTTTGTTAACATCAAATTCAATAAGCTCTCCATGGCGATTGCGAAGAGAATTTTCGGACTCTAAATGTCCAACAAGGTCGCGGAAACCACCTTCGGGATCATGGAAGCGAATACTGACTCGCGCACCGATAGGGGCTTTCATAGGTGTAACGATAATCGCCCACGCCGAAGTCGCGAGTTACTGGGGCTTCGCATTACAATCGCGCTATAGAAATGGCTACTGAAGCCACAGAATAAGAGTTTCAAGGAGGCTTTTCTCGTGACCTATGTGATTGCCCAACCATGTATCGATGTGAAGGACAAATCCTGTATTGAAGAGTGTCCAGTGGACTGCATCTACGAAGGTAATCGCATGTTGTACATCCAACCCGATGAATGCGTCGACTGCGGAGCCTGCGAGCCAGTATGTCCTGTTGAAGCAATTTATTATGAAGATGATGTGCCTGGTCCATGGAAAGATTTCCAAAAAGTTAATAGCGAATTCTTCGTCGAATTAGGTTCACCCGGGGGAGCGGCAAAAGTTGGTCCGACAAATAAAGATCATGCCGATGTAATTTCTGCTCCAGCAAAGAGCGAGTAAAGGCGCGTGCACTGAAACTTCCAGATTTTCCGTGGGATGCATTAGCTCCCTTTGGAGATCTAGCGCGTAAACATCCGTCGGGAATAATTGATCTATCTCAAGGAACGCCGGTTGATTCAACTCCCGAGATTGTTCAAAAAACTTTAGCTGCAAATTCAAATTCACCGAGTTATCCATTAACTGCAGGTACTCCACAATTACGCGAGGCAATCAGAAAATGGGCTACAGATCGACTTGGCGCAACAGGAGATTTTGATGTCTTGCCATTAATTGGCTCAAAAGAGTTTGTGGCATGGCTACCAACTTTCCTGGAATCAAAAAAAGTTATTTTTCCTAAAGTTGCCTACCCAACTTACAACGTTGGAGCAATTATTGCCGGTGCAGAACCTATTGCAGTAGATCTCGATGCTGACTCATGGCCTGAATCAGATTTAGCATGGATTAATTCACCTTCTAATCCAACTGGTCGCGTGCATTCAGAGTCTGAACTCAAGTCGGCAATTAAATATTCTCGTACCCATAAAACCGCAGTAATCAGTGATGAATGTTATTTAGAGTTTGGTAACACGGTAGAGCCACAATCAATTTTGAAATTCACGCAGGGTCAGAATTCAAATATTTTGGCTGTGCACTCCCTATCAAAACGCTCATCTATGGCGGGATACAGGGGCGCCTTTGTAATTGGTGACTCTGCCTTAATTAAGAAGATACTTGAAATCAGAAAGCACGCTGGCATGATGGTTCCACTTCCAATACAACACGCGATGATCGCAGCTCTCAGCGACGACAAGCACGTTGCCATTCAGCGCGATCGATATAACAGGCGTAGGCAACAGTTGATTCCGGCTCTTGAGTCGATTGGATTCACCATCGATTTTTCCGATGCAGGACTCTACATTTGGTGCACGCGGGGAGAAGACTCCTGGAAATCAGTTGAAGCTCTCGCAAAACTTGGAATTTTAGTTACACCGGGAATTTTCTACGGTCCAGATGGTGGCGAGCACGTGCGCATAGCAATGACTGCAACAGATGAAGCAATTGCCGATGCAGTTAATCGAATTACAGCGTCAAAGGCTTAATAAATGACGGTCGGTATTTTGTTGGTGGGTGGAATGGGCACCCGACTCATGCCATTAACACGTGATACACCTAAGCCCATGCTTCCACTGGCCGGATTGCCAGTTACAGAACATCAATTGATTACTGCGAAAAAAGCTGGTGTAACAACAATTGTTTTAGCAACATCTTATTTGTCGGAGGTTTTCACACCTTATTTTGGCGATGGTTCACAATGGGGATTAGATATTCGTTATGCAGTGGAACAGACCCCTCTCGGTACTGGTGGAGCTATCAAAAATGCAGCAGAAGTTCTGAATCTTTCGGCAAGTTCAGACGAACCAATTGTTATCTTCAACGGTGATGTACTCAGTTCGCATAACCTTTCAAAACAAATTCAAGAGCATGTCGCACATAATGCAGATGTCACTTTGCACTTGACGCATGTCGATGATGCGCGTGCATACGGATGCGTGCCAGTTGATGAAAATGGACGCGTTACTGCATTTTTGGAAAAAATGGATAACCCAATAACAAATACTATTAATGCAGGCTCTTACGTTTTTCACCCATCTGTGATCGACACAATTGCTGCAAATACCGTTGTAAGCGTAGAACGTGATGTTTTCCCAGCCCTCGTTGCAGCGGGTAGGAAAATTTATGGCTATGTTGAAGATTCTTATTGGTTAGACATTGGTACGCCACGGGCACTTTTGGCTGGCTCAAAACATCTCGTCGGAGGTGAGTTCAAAGTTCACCCAACTTCAAAAGTCGAAGCATCAGCCGTATTGCAAGATGGAAGCAGTGTTGGCCAGGACTGCACAGTTCGTGAGAACGTATTGATAAGCGGCAGCATAATTTCCGCTGGCGCTGATATAGGAAAGGGATCGGAGATACGAAATAGCTTTATCGCGCCGGGATCACTTATTGCTGCTAACTCCAAAATTGTTGATAGTTACTATTCAAATGAGTTGATTTCACCCCTGAATCTCTGAAATATGGCTCAAATTGGCTAATTTCATGCTCAATAAGCGCTCTCTCCGACTTGACTTACAGGGATTACAAGCGTGTAATTCACCTTTAGTAGGCCACATCCACAAGGGATGACGCCGATGAATTACAAGGAGCATCGACAACATGCCGATTCGCCCACAAGATTCACAGAAGCAGGCACCTACTTCCTCTCAAACTTCCTCACTCAGCTCAGGCCCAATTATTCAACTCATCTCAGGTGAGAGCGTTGAGTTGTCGTGGCAAGAACGCGCTCTCTGCGCACAGACAGATCCAGAAGCTTTCTTTCCTGAAAAAGGCGGATCAACTCGCGAAGCAAAGCGAGTCTGTCTTTCATGTGATGTGCGTTCACAATGTTTGGAATATGCACTTGCACACGATGAACGTTTCGGAATTTGGGGCGGACTTTCAGAACGCGAACGCCGCCGCCTAAAGCGCCGTCCTGCTTAATCGCAGCAAAGGTTCTCGAGCGAAAAGCAGGTTCACCTTATGGCTGTAAAAGCCGCAGAAGACTTACGTCACGTCACAGCAATACTTGTTGTACATGACGGTGCGCTTTGGTTGCCACAAGTCGTTGCATCACTGACTTCGCAAAAGCGTGTTGTAGATCAAATTCTCGCAGTTGATACCGGTTCAACTGATTCATCGGCTGCACTTCTTAAAGGTGCAAAAATTCCGACGCTTACATTAGATCGTGAATCAGGTTTTGGTGATGCAATTTGGGCAGCAATACAAACATTGCCAGCACCAACAGCACCAGAAAATGAATGGCTTTGGATCCTGCATGACGACTGCGCAATGCATGCTGATGCATTAAAAAAACTACTTGAAGCACTTGAAGAAAAACCTCAAGCAATTATGGCTGGTCCAAAATTATTAGGTTGGCATGACAAGTCACATTTACTTGAAGTTGGAGTGAGCATCGCATCCGATGGCGCTCGCTGGACAGGTCTAGAACCGCACGAATATGACCAAGGTCAGCACGATGGCGTTCGAGATGTGCTTGCTGTGAGTACTGCTGGTGCACTTGTGCGTCGCGATATTTTCGTTGAACTTGGTGGATTTGATCCCAATCTTTCACTCTTTCGAGATGATGTTGATTTTGGTTGGCGTGCAAGAGTTGCTGGGCACTCTGTTATTGCGGTGAGCGAAGCAAAAGGTTTTCACGCACAAGCCGCCGCTTCAGAGCGACGTTCTGCGGATGTAAAAGAAGCGTTCTTGCATCGACCATTGTTACTTGATCGTCGAAATGCGGCTTACGTATTGCTGGTTAATTCATCATGGTGGATGTTGCCCTGGGTTGTGCTTCAATTACTAAGTTCGGCAACCGCGCGTGCTATCGGATATTTACTTGCAAAACTTCCTGGATATGCCAGTGATGAACTTTTAGCTCTTGCAACTCTCGTGATTCATCCTCGAGAACTCGCAAATGCACGTAAATTTAGAAAAACTCATCGATTACTTTCAGCTCGAGTTGTTAAAGAGTTTATTCCACATCGCCGCCACCAATTAAGAGCAGCAATAGAGAGACTCTTTGATTCAATTCGTAGCACTGTTTTACCGAGCGTTTCAGAAGAAAGCAAGGTGCTTGATCCTCTCAATGAAGATGAAGATTTATTAACACCGGCTACGACTGGCAGATGGTGGACAATTTTTAAACAGCCAAAGGCACTTGCAGGTTTTGCAATCTTAATTTTAATTGCAATTTGGTCTCGACACAGGTACGGCTCTCTTGTTGGTGGTGCACTGGTTCAGACTCCAGAAGGAGCCCGAGATTTATGGATAATGTATTTTGAATCGTGGTAGCAGATTGGAATGGGTACCGACCAAGGCGCACCTGCTTGGGTGGCTATCGTTGCACTTGGTTCAACAATTTTCTTCGGCAAAGCGAGTTTGTTTATTTCATTCTTATTTTTCTTTGCACCACTAATTTTTATGCTTGCAAGTTTCAGACTTTTTTCTAAACTCACTCCTCATAATTGGTTGCGAGTTACAGCAAGTTTCCTCTATGCGATTTCGCCGGTTGCCATCGCCAGTATAAATTCTGGGCGCCTAGGCACTGTGGTTACCCTCATTCTTCTGCCATACATCGGATTACTCATTCGAGATTGGTTAGCTATCGAGAACACATCCTGGCGCAGAGTATTTCTTCTATCGCTGGTGCTCTCACTCTCCTTTATGTTTTCCATGCAAGTTTTTGTTTATGTATTTGTTGCGACCTTGGTGATATCAATTATTGATTTCGTTAAATACGGAAATATTCGATTTTTTCACGAAAGACTTTTGCGTCGCTTAACATTGGTAATTGCACCTTTATTGGCGAGCATTCCATGGTCATTCTCAACTCTGTTAAACCCAAAGACTCTTTTCCTCGAACCAGGGTTATCAATTGCTGGGGGCGGACCAAACTTTGCACTCTTTTCAAATCCGGGTGGATCCGGAGCATTGCCGTGGTGGTCACTCAGTCCGATATCACTGGTCTTATTCGTTGCACTTTTTTCATCTACGAAAGCAAGAGTAATTTCCTATTTTGGTTGTGGCGCTAGCGCAGCAGCCGTAATCCTAGGCTCTTTATCAATTTCAGGACATGGAAACTCTTCACCTGTGCGCGCATGGACAGGTTCATTTATTGCAATTGCAACAATATGCGCAGTTGCCGCCGGAGTTTTAATATTAGATCGTTTACGCGAAGTTCTTGTTGTCACTAATTTTCACTATCGCCATATTCTTGCTGGCTTACTCGTTGTTGTTACAACTATGTATTCACTTTCAACTATTTCATGGCTCGTTACAGCAGGCGCTGATTCGCCACTTCGTTCCACTCAAACTAAAGTGTTGCCAGCTTTTCTAGGTGTTGAAGATGGTGCGAAGACTATTGTTTTGCGTCAAGTTAAGAGCAACGGTGTAAATACTTTGCAATACTTCCTGGCACGAGGTCATGATGTGCTGTTAGGCGAACCGGATATTGCACCAGCTGAATTACCTGAAATTAGTAATGCAATCAAAGAAATCGCTGATGGAAGTGGAATTTCTGCCTCACGCGTTTTAGGACGACATGGCATTAAATATGTTTTTGCAAAAAGTCCGACAAATAAAGAAATTGTTCGCACCATTGATGGACTTGGGGGCTTTGTTCGATCTTCTGCGACGAATGCAGGCATTGTCTGGAAAGTTAATGATGCGCTCGGCCGTATTAACTTTATAGATACAACCGGCAAAGTGAGTGAAATTCCAAGTACCACAGTGGGAACTCGAACACAGATTAATTCGCCAGGAACAATTCTGCTTACAGACTCGTACAGCAGTTCCTGGAAAGTTTTTCAAAACGGATTTAACCTATCGCGAAGCAAAGACGCCAACGGATTCCCACAATTTATTGTCACCGAACCTGGTGAAATTTCACTACTTCATGATGGCACATTGAGGCGCGGGCTCTTATCGTTGCAATTTATTTTTATCGTCACACTTATAGTGCTTGCAGCTCCAGCTGGGCGTAGACGACGTGAAATGTCAGAAAGTGAGCTGACATGAAATTAAAGAGATTTCTGATTGTAGGCATTTCATTAACTTTGCTCTTGGCGTCATCAAATGCACTGAGTAGTTCTATATCTAGGCAGCAGTTTTCTATGAGTTATCCATCTGTTGTGTGTCCATCGACACTGAAAGGACTAGCTTCTCAAGTCTCAGTGGGCTCGCGCAGCACAAAAATTCATAGAGTTGGTTCTACTTCGGCAAAGTTTGTTAAATCAAAAGCACTTCGCTTTCCAATTCCGACAGATCCAATTCTTGTCGATGCACAAGGCACAACACCTGTTGTATGGCAAAGTCGTCAAGGTTCGTGGGCGGGCGGATCAATTTGCTCAAGTCCTGCTGCAAGTCAGTGGTTTGTCGGTGGCTCAGCAGATATCACTGCTCGTGGAAAACTTATTCTGGTAAATAGCGGCCTAAGTGAATCTGTTGCTGATGTTAATGTGTGGAGTGGTACGTCACCAGTAAATTCAAAAGCTGTGAGTGTTAAAGCAAATTCTTATGAGTTACTTGGGTTAGACACCCTGGCACCTGGTGAGTCATCGATTGTCATCAAAGTAGTTTCACGTTCAGGTCGATTGAATGCGTTTGTTGTTGATGAGCGCGGAAAAGGCCTTCGAACTTTAGGTGGTGATTTAGTGAGTCCGGGTGTGTCACCAGCGAAGCAACTCTTCATACCTGCAATTCCACTTCAACCAAAAGTTAAGAACGCACCTGCACAACAACTTCGTTTACTTGCTCCAGGTGATGCCGATGCAAATGTCAGCGTTGAAGTAATTTCAGGTGATGGCCGCTTTACACCAGTTGGCTTTGACAACATCACTGTAAAAAAAGGTCAGGTGATGAATTTCCCACTTTCGCCTTCGCTAGCTTCATCTGTATATGGCATGCGAATAAATTCTGATGAGCCCATAGTTGCTGGCGTATATGCAAATGTCGGAAAAGATTTTGTCTGGAGTTCTTCTGTGCCCGCGCTGACTCCATTCACAATAGCCATGACTGGAATGTCGCCATTGCTCGTATTTGTTGGTGATGACATCAAAGTAGAACTCGAACTCAGCGTTGCAGGTGGAAAGAAAGTTAGTAAATCAATTCAGGGAAACGACATTGCATTCTGGCGGGTTCCTGACAATGCTCGAAATCTCAGCTTCATTCGAGTCAGTGCCAATACTTATGCGTCTGCACTACAGGCCTCGGTCAATGGCTTCGGATCCATTCCACTGCTCGCCGGTAGCGTCCTGACAAAATCTGCGATTCCAACAGCAAACATTCGCGTTTTAAATCCTTGATAATCCCAAGTTTTTAGTGGGCACACCACTAATCTTGTGTGTATGACTTTGAGTTCACGTTATGGACGCGCTTGTTCGCGCACCAGTTGTCGACTCAGTGCAACTATGACTTTGACTTATAACTACGCAGATTCGACTGCAGTACTTGGACCATTAGCTACTTTTTCGGAACCACATGCATATGACTTATGTGAAAAACATGGCGAACGTTTAACCGTGCCTAACGGTTGGAATGTAATTAAGGCGTCAGAAGATGCTCACGACAATGGTCCTACACAAGATGATCTAATGGCTATAGCTGATGCCGTTCGCGAAGTTGGTTCGAAAGAAATTACGACACAAGGCGCTGAGAGCAGTTCAAGCGCTTCAACCTCATTAGGACGCCGAGGACATTTGCGAGCCGTTCCGTCCTAGACTTTGCTCTATGGGTTCGACACAATTTCCAAATATTTTTAAGGCGTATGACATACGCGGACTTGTCGGAACCGAATTAACACCCGACTTTTCATTCGCAACCGGTGCAGCGTTTGCACGTTTCATTATTCAAGAACGTGAACCCGGCACGGTCATTATTGGCGAAGACATGCGCCCTTCTTCTCCCCAATTAGCAGATGCGTTTTCAGCAGGAGTAACCTCACATGGATTAGATGTAATTCGTATAGGTCTCGCATCTACAGATATGTTGTATTTTGCTGCAGGAAAATTAAATATGCCTGGTGCGATGTTTACAGCAAGTCATAATCCTGCGGAATACAACGGTATAAAACTATGTTTAAGCGGGGCAAGACCAATTGGAAAAGAATCAGGACTGCTAACAATTGAGAATTTTGTGCGCTCAGGATCCCCAATTTCATTTGGGAATGTTGGGAAAGAGAGTAAGCGCAATCTATTGGCCGAGTATGTGAAACATTTACATACTCTTGTAGATGTTTCAGATATTCGAAGGCTAAAAATAGTCATTGATGCCGGCAATGGCATGGCCGGTTACACGGCTCCGGCAATTTTCGAAGGTTTAAATGTAGAAGTTATACCTATGTACTTCGAACTGGATGGATCTTTTCCGAATCACGAAGCAAACCCAATTGATGCAAAGAATTTAAAGGATTTACAGAAGGCTGTAAAGAAACACGGCGCAGATATTGGGTTAGCATTTGATGGCGATGCAGATCGATGTTTTTTAGTGGATGAAAACGGCGAAACTGTAAATCCCTCGGATCTCACTGCACTGATTGCAGAACGTGAGTTAAAGAAGAAGCCTGGATCCACAATTATCTATAACTTAATTTCCTCACGTTCAGTCGCTGAAGTAGTTGAAGAAAATGGTGGAACGGCTTTGCGTTCGCGTGTTGGACACTCATACATCAAGGCCATGATGGCCCAAAGTGGTGCGATTTTTGGTGGTGAGCATTCAGGACATTTTTATTTTAAAGATTTCTGGAAAGCCGATTCAGGTGCACTAGCTGCGCTTCACGCGATAGCAGCTCTTGGATCTTCTAAAAGCTCCTTGTCAAAATTACTCAAGCCTTATCAACGTTATTTTTCTAGTGGTGAAATTAATTCAAAAGTAAAAGACGCACAACAATCGATGAGCATTATTGAAGAGAAATATTCCCAACTTGATTCAGTCACAATCGATCATCTCGATGGTTTGACCGTAAATGGCGACACTTGGTGGTTTAACCTTCGCCCCTCAAACACAGAGCCTTTGCTTCGGCTCAACGTAGAAGCCAAAACCCTAGCCCGCATGGAGAAAGTCAAAGACGAAGTACTCGCCACAGTAAGAAAATGAGAGTTTGAGTTCTCACTTTCTATGCAATACCAGTAACCTAAGCACATAGTCGCCTAACACTGTAGAGCCCTACCCCTTAGGTCACGTCTAAAAACTTAAGTACTTAACCTAAAAGGAGAACGTTCGTGAATTCACCAGTGACAGCAACAATTCCTAAGCATGACATCGCAGATGCATCCCTTGCAGCCGAAGGTCGCAAGCGTATTGAATGGGCTGAACGCAACATGCCAGTTCTTGCGGAGATCCGTGCTCGCTTTGAAAAATCACAACCATTTACTGGAGTGCGTATTGCCGCATGTATGCACGTAACAACAGAGACCGCCAACTTGATGCGCGTTCTCAAAGCTGGCGGAGCAGAAATCGCACTCTGTGCATCAAACCCGCTCTCAACTCAAGATGACACAGCGGCAGCGCTTGTTCATGAATATGGAATCAGTGTTTTTGCTCGCAACGCAGTTGATCGCGATGGCTATTACTCACACATCAATGCAGCTCTTGATATCGAACCACACCAAGTTTTTGATGACGGCTGTGATCTTGTCAATACATTGCACACAACTCGTAAAGAACTTATTGGAAACATCTCTGGTGGTTGTGAAGAGACAACAACAGGAGTGATTCGTCTAACTCAGATGGCAAAAGATGGAGCACTTCAGTTCCCAATGATTGCCGTGAACGACACTGACACAAAACACATGTTTGATAATCGCTACGGAACAGGTCAATCAACACTCGATGCAGTTTTCCGTGCGACAAATTTCTTGCTTGCTGGTCGCGTACTAGTAGTTGCAGGATTTGGATATTGCGGTAAAGGTGTCGCAGAGCGAGCAAAGGGCATGGGCGCTGATGTCATCGTTACAGAAATCGATCCAACAAAGGCTCTCGATGCAATGATGCAGGGATTCCGTGTGATGCCAATGGCTGATGCGGCAAAGATTGGTGACGTATTTATTACAGTTACCGGTAATCGCGATGTATTGCGCGATGAGCACTTTGCCGTCATGAAAGATGGCGCAATTATGGCTAACTCAGGACACTTTGATATCGAAATTGACGTTGCATGGCTTGAGCAAAATGCAAAGAAGAAGAATGCAAAGATGCGTCACCAGACAGATGAATATGTATTAGCTGATGGTCGTCGTCTACTACTTATCGCTGAAGGACGTCTTGTAAACCTTGGAGCAGCAGAAGGTCACCCAGCATCTGTAATGGATATGTCGTTCTCTGATCAAGCACTTACAGCCGAGTACTTAGTTAAAGAAGCTAAGAATCTCAAGCCAGGTGTTCATACAGTTCCTACCTACATTGATAAAGAAGTTGCAAGTCTTAAACTTCAAAGCATGGGTGGAAAGATTGACATCCTTACTCCTGCACAAGATATGTACTTGAACTCTTGGGAGCACGGAAGCTAATGACCTTGGTATTGGTCGTCGATGACGACCAGGACCTTGCGGAAATGCTAGGCATCGTTTTAACCGGTGCAGGAATAGATGTTGATTTAGTAAGCAGAGGTGACGAAGCTCTGGAGGTTTTTAGAAATAATCCTCCAGACTTAGTCCTCCTCGATGTAATGCTCCCAGGTTTAGATGGCATTGAAGTGTGCCGACAAATTCGCGCAGAATCTATGGTTCCAATTGTGATGCTCTCAGCAAAGGGAGATTCACATGATGTAGTCAGGGGATTAGAAGCTGGCGCAGATGATTACATGGTTAAACCATTTCGCCATCAATCAGAGTTAGTTGCACGTATTCGAACACGTCTTCGTCGAACAAATACTGATGTGACAGGTTCGATTTTAATCGCAGACTTACAAATTGATGTAAATGCGCACGAAGTAACCAGAGCTGGCAAAGTCATTGCATTAACACGACTTGAATTTGATTTATTGGTCGCATTAGCCCGCGAACCTGGCAGAGTCTTTAGCCGCGATGCGCTATTAAGTGAAGTGTGGGGGTATCGGCACTCGACTGATACTCGTTTAGTAAACGTGCATGTTCAAAGATTGCGCTCAAAAATTGAACACGATCCTGAACGCCCTGAAATTGTTCTAACAGTTCGTGGAGTTGGGTATAAAGCAGGACATCAAAGTAGTTAACAATGAACACATTCACCAACCGATTGAGAACTTCTCTGGCTCTACGGGTTTTACTCTCAACCATCATTCTCTCATCTGCAGTTATTTGGTTGTCGGGTTCAATTCTTAACTCACGGGTTGCAGCTGGTGTTAAACAGGTGAATTTAGATTCTGCGATCAATGAAGCTCGTTCGACAATAGTTGGGGCACGCTACAGATTAATTCTGGCCAAAAGTGGTTCACCTAAAGAAATCGATACTCTCATTACGGAAATCGTGAGTTCGGCAACGACGGTCGGCGCGCGTGCAAGCGGTAGAGAATTAGTCTTATTGCGCGGTCGATTAGTGAATCCAGTTGAGAAAGATTTTACGACGACATCGAATTTGGTAGATCCGGCATCATTGCCAAAAGAGTTCCGCGAAAAAGTTCGCCGCACTTCTGAATTAAATTGGTCCTACATAACCATCAAATATGCAGGCTCACTTAAAGTTCCAGCAATTGCGGTAGGGGATATGGTTTCAATCCCACGTTCTGGCAGATATGAAATGTATCTACTCTTTCCATTGACGAACCAAAATAAAACATTGAGCTTAATTTCACGATCTATTATTCTCGTTGATATCGCATTAGTCCTGCTCATCGGATTGATTACGTGGCTCGTCGCACGACAAGTCGTACGACCGGTTCGAGAAGCCGCGCGCATCGCCGAACGATTCACTTCTGGTGATTTGAATCAGCGAATGCAGGTGACACGCAAAGATGAAATTGCCACCTTGGGAAACTCATTTAATGAAATGGCAGAATCAATACAGCAGCAGATCTCAAGACTTGAAAATCTTTCGCGTGTACAACAGCGATTCGTTTCTGACGTGTCACATGAATTAAGAACACCTTTAACTACCCTGCGCATGGCTTCTGAAGTTATTTATTCCTCCCGAGGTACTTTTGATCCACAAACCGCGAGAAGCGCCGAGCTCTTGGTAGGAAATATCGATCGCTTCGAACGTTTACTTGAAGATTTATTGGAAGTCAGTCGATTTGATGCCGAAGTGGCCGTCCTTGAACCTGTTGACTTCAATTTAATTTCTCTCATTAATCGAAGTATTGAAGATCTTGAACTTGTTGCAAAGGAAAATGGTACGAAGATAATTTTCACTCCTTATAGTGAAGATTTACAGATAAACGCAGATATACGAAGAGTTGAAAGAATTTTGCGCAATTTGCTTAATAACGCTGTTGATCATGCTGACTCAAAACCTATAAATATCAATGTTGAATACAACGACAATGATGTGGCTGTGGCAGTGCGCGATCATGGAGTGGGTATTGATGCCAATTCACTCCTTCGTGTTTTTGATCGATTCTGGCGGGCAGATCCATCTCGTTCGCGAATTCGTGGCGGAACTGGTTTAGGTTTATCGATTGCTTTAGAAGATGCGCGTTTGCACAATGGCGAACTCGAAGTGTGGGGTCGTCCAGGTCAAGGTGCTCATTTTGTTTTAACTCTGCCACGAATAGCTGGTAACACAATCGAATCACGATTGATTCGACTTGAACCTAAAGATTATTCTCTGTAAGTACCCACACTCCCGAGATTATTCGGTGATTACAGAGTAAATATTGACATTATGCATGTGTGTTTAAACCTAAATCTCTAGCAGAAATCTTATTTCCAAGTCGTTGTTTTGGCTGCCGTGCTCTTGGTCCCACAATTTGCTCTCAATGTAGGGTGCTTTGGAATCCACACTTATATCGAACGACTTTAGATTCGATGCATATTTATTCAGCAGTTTTGTACTCACCAGTTGCGAAAAGAATTATTCTTTCAGCAAAAGAAAATGGCATCAAGGCAGCCGATGATTTAATTATTCACGCACTCTCACATTGCCTACATTTATTGCTGCGTGATTTTGAGATTGGAATACTTGTTCCAGCGCCTTCGCGAAAAAGTTCTAATAGAAAAAGGGGACGAGATTTTCTCTCTGAATTAACCCACTCAGTTGCCCGTAACGAATCATTAGATTGTATTGATTTACTTGTTCACACCAGAAAAATTAGGGATCAGTCAGAGCTCAATGCACACCAGCGGGGTGAAAATATTTATCAAGCATTGGCAATTGATAGGAATAAATTGTCCACATTGGGAGTTGATACAGATGTGATTCTTGTTGATGACTTGCTCACAACAGGTGCAACTCTTCTTGAAGCCCGAAGGGCCCTAGAAGTGCGCGGAATAAGGGTGATAGCGGCAATTACTGCTTGCCTCTCGCCACCGCTAAGATAGGCCAGTTGCCGAAACTGACTGATTAGAAACTTAGAAAGGGAGAAGTGATGCCAGCAATTTTTGATCGCATTATGCGCGCTGGCGAAGGTCGAATTCTCAAAGATCTAAGTAAATTAGTTGTACTTGTAAATGCACAAGAACCTCGCATGATTGCAATGAGCGATGATGAATTACGCGAGCAAACTCAAATTTTTAAGAATCGATACGCGCAAGGCGAAACTCTTGATCAACTTTTGCCTGAAGCATTTGCTGTTGTGCGTGAAGCGGCAAAAAGAACACTTGGACAGCGCCACTATGACGTTCAACTTATGGGTGGCGCCGCACTTCACCGTGGCAACATCGCCGAAATGCGAACCGGTGAAGGTAAAACTCTTGTTGCAACACTTCCTTCATATTTAAACGCGCTTGCGGGTCGGGGCGTTCACGTTGTTACAGTCAATGATTATCTTGCAGAACGAGATAGCGAATGGATGGGTCGCGTCCACCGTTTCTTAGGTTTAAATGTCGGAGTAATCCTTGCAAATATGACTCCAGTCGAACGCCGTGAAGCATATGGTGCAGATATTACCTATGGAACAAATAATGAATTTGGTTTTGATTATTTACGTGACAACATGGCATGGAATTTAGATGATTGCGTGCACAGAGATTACTTCTTTGCAGTTGTTGACGAAGTTGACTCAATTTTGATCGACGAAGCTCGTACTCCTTTAATCATCAGCGGACCAGCTGATAAAGCAACAAAGTGGTACGTCGAATTCAGTCAGATTTCACAAAAACTTGAACGCGGACGTCACTATGAAGTCGATGAAAAAAAGCGCACTGTTGGAATACTTGAAGAGGGTGTCACCCGAGTAGAAGAGTTACTCAAGATTGAGAATCTTTACGAGGCCGCCAATACACCGATGATTGGCTATCTCAATAATGCAATTCGTGCCAAGGAACTCTATAAGCGCGATAAAGATTATGTTGTTATGAATGGTGAGCTTCTAATTGTTGACGAGCACACTGGACGTATTCTTGCTGGTAGACGCTATAGCGAAGGTATGCACCAAGCCCTAGAAGCCAAAGAACGCATTGAAATTAAAGATGAAAATCAGACTCTTGCGACAATTACATTGCAGAACTACTTCCGTCTGTACGAAAAACTCTCAGGCATGACCGGTACTGCAATGACAGAAGCTTCGGAATTTCATCAAATTTACAAGCTTGGAGTTGTACCAATTCCAACGAATCGCTCGATGGTACGTATTGATCAACCAGATTTGGTGTACAAAACCGAAGCTGGAAAATTCGCTGCAGTCACTGCAGATATTGTTGAGCGTCACCGTAAAGGCCAACCAGTACTAGTTGGAACTGTCAGTGTAGAAAAATCAGAAGAACTGTCGGCACTTCTAAAGAAGAGTGGAGTGCCACACGAAGTTCTTAACGCAAAGCATCACGAACGTGAAGCAGCAATCATTGCGCGTGCCGGTGTTGTAGGTGCAGTAACAGTTGCAACAAATATGGCAGGCCGTGGAACAGACATTATGCTCGGCGGTAATCCAGAATTTATGGCAGATTTCGAATTGCAGCGCAAGGGTTTATCACCTGTAGATAATCCAAAAGAATACGAAGCTGCTTGGCCAGATGAAATAGCAAAACAAAAAGCCGCAGTTGCAAAGGGTCACGACGACGTAAGCGCTTTGGGTGGTTTGTATGTACTCGGCACTGAACGTCACGAATCTCGACGCATTGATAATCAGTTACGTGGACGTTCTGGTCGCCAAGGCGATCCTGGAGAATCTCGTTTCTATTTATCACTACAAGATGAACTTATGCGCCGATTTAACTCGGGCTTAGTAGAACGTTTCTTATCAGCTGCAGGTATACCTGATGATGAGCCAATTGAATCCAAGATGGTTTCCAATGCGATTCGCTCTGCTCAAACACAAGTTGAAGCACAAAACTTTGAAATCCGTAAAAATGTTCTTAAATATGACGATGTCATGAATCGCCAACGCGAAGTAATTTATGGAGAGCGTCGTTTGGTCCTTGAAGGCAAAGACATAAAGGATCAAGTCGGGGAATTCATGAGCGAAACACTTGGTGCCTATGTTGACGCGGCTACGGCTGAAGGTTTTCCTGAAGATTGGGATCTAGAAAAACTGTGGACGGCTCTTAAGGTTATTTATCCAGTCACATTTACAATCCAACAACTTGAAGAAGAAGTTGGATCTCGTGCAGGACTCGACTCTGATTTCTTGCGAGCTCGAATTCTTGAAGATGTGGCCCTTGCTTATCAAAAACGTGAGCAGGATTTAGGTAGTGAAGTAATGCGCGAACTAGAGCGCAAGGTACTTCTCTCAGTTCTTGATCGTAAATGGCGTGAACACTTATACGAAATGGATTATTTACAAGAAGGTATTGGCCTTCGCGCCATGGCGCAACGTGATCCGCTTGTTGAATATCAACGCGAAGGTTTTGATCTTTTTACAGCAATGATGGACGCAATCAAGGAAGAAATTGCTAGCTATTTGTTCAATATCGAAGTTCAAGTTGAAGGCGGAAATAAAGTCCAAGCAAAAGGCCTAGAACAACCAGAAGCACCAGCTGCTGCGCTTAAGTACACAGCAGCTGATGAAGATGGCGTAACACGTTCGACGGATGTTTCAAGGAATGGTCCATGCCCTTGTGGTTCAGGAAAGAAATTCAAGCGTTGCCATGGTGCTGCTTAATTTTTTAAAGTAAATCTAAGGAAGTACATAACCAGCGATTATCTACACCTTCAAACCTCACTGAAAGCGCACGCAATCTCTCGCCATATCTGACTGTGACTACTGATTCGCATATTCCATCTAAAGGTTCACTTTGATGAATTGTGCGCAGTTTTCCAACCTCCTTCATACTTCCCGCTCGAGCATGAAGTTCTGTAAATATTTTTCTATGACACATTCGAGTTAACTGCGATGGAGATCGGCGCCCTGCCCAGATTTCAAGAACACTGACCACGAATCTCATCGTCCATTCATGCAACTCAGGCAGATCACTTGCAGACGTGGGCTGAGGTGAAAAATCTGGATCGTATTCATCGTCAAAAGATGAAGGAATGAGATACAAGCGCGCTTTCTGTTTTTCATGCTCTTCAACAATGGGGCGAAAAATTTCCAACATTGGATGTTGCCAATCTTCGGCCTCACAGCTGGAAACTTCGGCGTATGTAACGGGTTTAAGTAATGGAATGCTTTCTACAGTTGTCATGCAGAGAGATTGCCGCGACTTCTTAGAGTAATAAAGATGTAAAGAGATGAGCGAATACTCATCAAAAAGTATGAGTGTGTATTCCAGGGAAGGCAATTGGAATTATGGCGTTGAGTACCTGGCTATGGCTACTCAAAGAAAAAATTCGCGTTCACGTTTAATCCTAGCTATTGCGCTAATTGCAGCATCTCTGATCAGTGCATTCATTTTCTCATCGTTGGCGAACCAGAAAACAACAATGATTGTTTCGACTACATTCTTACTTCCTGGACACCAAATTACTGAAAATGATCTCACCCGTGTACAAGTAACTCTTGGCAGTGTCGCAGCAAATTACATTAGTCAGGAGTCCGAAATTGTTGGTTCATACACAAATGTACGTATCGAGGCGCACGAACTAATTGCACGAACTTCCGTTTCTAATCAATCGAGTGCTCTGTCACTTAGCTCAGTACCTTTGAGTATTCGTTCTGCCGACGCACCTGAAGGAATTCAACCAGGTTCCTCCATAGATATTTATTGGGTGCAAGCAGATACAAATGGCGAAATTCAACTAGTGCCGGAGTTAGTAATTGCCGGTGCACATGTATTGGCGATAACTAAAAGCGGTTCGAATTTTGGAAGCGAAGTTGGGCTCACAGTTGCCGTACAGTCAGATGAAGTTCTTTTACTTTTAGGAGCCACATCGCAAGGTCGAGTTGTGCTTGTGAGTTCACATGGCTGAGATTGCCCTTCCAGTAATAGTCACTGCAATTTCAAACTCCGAGCAAGAGAGTTTTGTTTCCGGAACTCTCTTTACGCAAGGATGGAGTGTTATTCATCGCGCTGTAGATTTTGATTCACTCCGTGATTTCGTTACATCTAAACCTGATCTAGCAAGTTCGGCAATACTTCTTTATTCTCCTGACCTTAATGATTTTGACCTTGCAGCATTTGAAGCCTTAACGCTTAATTTTCGGCAGATAATAGGTTTTGCATCTGCTAATTCAATTCGGATTAGTGACGACGGATTGCATGAGATTCCAGCGGGTGCGGCACAGTTAGCAACTTTTATCCGCGGTTTTGTACGCTCACCTTTGATTCGTAAACTCACTCCACTAATTCAATCCAATAAACGTGCACGTGTTATTGCCATTGCATCGGCCGGCTCTTGTACAGGTGCAAGCACTATTTCGATAAATCTTGCATACGAGTTATCTCTGAAGGAGAAGAAAGTATTGCTCATCGATGCAAACTTTGGAGATCCAAATATTGCCGTATACCTCGATCAGAGAAATCTCTTCGATGAAGAACGCTGGCGACTCTCTTCACCTTTGATGTATATAAAAGAACTCACGCGAGAGAGAATCGCAGAATTTGATTCTGTCATGGAACAATCTCAATCAGAATTCGATTACATAATTATTGATACTGGCAGAATTAATGACCTATCTTCGCAATTATCCGATCGCCGAGCTGATTCGCTAGTCATTACGTGGGCAGGGGATCACGCAGATGAGTTATGGATCATTGCTCGTCCTGACCGAATTGGACAGGTGCGGTTTAAAAAAATTACCTCAATTCTCAACCGAACTTCAATTATTTCTACGGTTACTTTTGTTTTGAATATGCGTTCAAATGGTCGTCAAGGGCAGGAAGAGGAGAAGCTTTTTCTGAGCACAGCAACCGACCACAAAGCAGCACATCTATTTGTTCTTCCAGCGGATAAGCGCAATACGAGTGATTCATCGGATTCACGATCGACGCTAGCTGAGGTAAATGAACGGGGAGCGCTTCGAAAGGCATTGGCAGAAATTGCTAGTGAAATGATTTCCTAAACTCTTATACCCTTAGCCAATGCGTGCATATCTTCCTATGACCTTGGACCAGGTTAAGGATTTTTATGCCCAAAAAAACTTCACGCCAGAAATTGTTTATGCTCCAACAATTAAATTCATTACTGAAAACCCGGATCTAGATGAAGAAGAAGCCGAGTACGAAGTATCAATGATTGCTGCTAGGAACTCAGGTGGATACGTAATAGCACTTGAAATCGCGGAAAAATTGATCTCACAGCATCTTGAAGAAAGCGTTGTACTGACTGAAAAAATCTTGTGGGACAACGTTGAAGCCTTATTTGTGTATGACTCCACTGAAGATGAATTGACTTGGTATGCGACTCAAGAAATTGGCGATTTTTTGAACATTTCGGAGTCTAAGTAATGGCACGTTTAGAAGACCTTTTCCAAAGTAGATCTCCGCTGACGCCAGCTCATATTCATAAAATCCAAGAGTTGGTGGCTGATTGGCAATTGCTAGCAGATTTATCTTTTGCGGATTTAGTTTTGTGGGTTCCCATTCGCAAAGATTTCAAAAGTTGGCCGACTGGTTATGTAGCCGTAGCTCATATTCGCCCAACAACAGCAGCAACTATTTTCACACATGATGTTATTGGAGACGAAATCGAGTGGGGTGCAAAGCCACTGATTGATCAAGCGCTTTCTAATGGCGAAATCATTAGAGACTCCGAACCAGAATTAGTCGGAGAAATAATGATTAAAGTTGAAACCGTTCCGGTTATTTTTGATTCTCAAGTTATAGCAGTAATTTCTCGACACAGAAGCGCCGAGTCGATGCGTACACCAAGTAGGCTCGAACTTAACTACCGCGAAATTGCACACAAGCTCTATGCGATGGTTTCTGAAGGAACATTTCCATATCCTGGTGCGCATGCATATCTAGATCCAATGCCACGTGTTGGTGATGGATTAATTCGCCTAGATGTTAATGGAACTGTTTCGTATGCGAGTCCGAACGCACGTTCTGCATATAACAGACTCGGTTGGGATAGCGATCTAGAAGGTTTTAATCTCGGCGAAATTAGCGAGAAAATAAATAAAGATTCACGTGAAGCTGATGATCAAGGATTGAGAAGTCGCTTAAGCGGAAAATCACTACAACGTGCTGAGTGTGAAAACGATGGGGGGACAATCGATTTAATCGTCTTACCACTAGTTGCCAAAGGTGATCGAATTGGTGCAATTGTTTTAATCCAGAATGTGACTGAATTACGCCGTCGTGAACGTGAAATTGTCACCAAAGATTTTACTATCAAAGAAATTCATCACCGTGTAAAGAATAACCTTCAAACTGTCTCAGCTTTGTTACGTTTGCAGGCTCGCAGAATTGAAGATCCAAGTGCAAGTGCGGCACTTGATGAGGCAGTACGTCGTATTGCCTCGATTGCTTTGGTGCACGAAACCCTCTCGACAAGTTCACAAGCCAGCGTGGCCTTTGATCAGGTATTGGATTCACTTATTGCACATGCTTTAGATTTAAGTCCACGTATGGATGAACTTAAAATCACTCGTACCGGAGAGATTTCTTCCCTCGATCCGAGAATTGCGACTCCACTTGCCCTAGTTATGACTGAATTAATTCATAATGCTTTAGAGCATGGATTGGTCGAAACCGGTTCAGGTCTGCATATCAGCATCGACCGCCAGGGAAAGGAGTGCGTCATTGAAATCTCTGATGATGGAGTCGGATTGCCTAGCGATTTTGATATTAGTACTTCATCAAACTTGGGGCTTCAGATAGTTAGAACCTTGACAGAAAACGAGCTAAAAGGATCTATTGAATTAAAGTCAACAAAGAATTCAACGGTTGCAAAGCTTAAGTTCCCGCTTTAGGCAGGATTGTTCAATTGATTTTGTTCTTGCATACGTGCACGATTTCTTGCTGCACGGCGCTTGAGGGCACGTCGTTCATCTTCTGAAAGTCCGCCCCACACACCCGCATCTTGTCCGCTTTCTAAAGCCCATGCCAAGCAAGGTTCTTTCACAATACAGCGATTGCAAACTTTTTTTGCTTCTTCGATCTGTGTAATGGCCGGTCCAGTGTTTCCAACTGGGAAGAAGAGTTCTGGATCTTCATCACGACAAGCAGATTGATGACGCCAATCCATGACTGAACCATCCCTTCTACAATAAAAGATTTTCGAGATTTAAAAATACGAGGCTTCAATGCCAACGCAATGAGTTAATTCTCCCGTGTATTGCTTAGTTAAACAAGGATGTACGGCAAAAGATTTCTGTGAATTAAGTGATTTATGTCGCCCGATATCAAGATCAATTGCTGATGTGTGCCCCCGGCAGGAATCGAACCTGCGCACCAGCCTCCGGAGGGCTGTGCTCTATCCCCTGAGCTACGGGGGCGCATGAACAAGGTTATCAGCGCGTGCGAGAACAGATGCGAGGTGCGAGAATTAAGAGGTGAGCACGCAGACTGCATATTTTGCAACAGGATGTTTTTGGGGAGCCGAAAGACGATTCTGGAAATTAGATGGTGTGATTGAAACAAGCGTTGGCTATATGGGCGGCAAAGTTTCAAATCCTTCATACGAACTAGTGTGTACAGGAACGACTGGGCATACAGAAACTGTCAAAGTTACCTTTGATTCTGACAAGATTTCTTACTCTCGATTATTGAAAGAGTTTTGGGAGATGCATGATCCAACATCTCTAGATCGTCAAGGTAATGACATCGGCTCTCAATATAGAAGTGCAATCTTTACAACTTCTGATGAGCAAAAACGTGATGTTGAAGTTTCAATGAGTATTTATCAAGGCGAGCTCGACAAGCATTCGATTGGCACAATAGTTTCTCAAGTGTTGCCCGCAAGTCAGAATCAGTATTTTATGGCGGAGCAATATCACCAGCGTTATCTTGAGAAAAATCCAAACGGCTATGATTGCCATTCAAGTACAGGCGTACTTTTTCCTGAATCAATGGTTAGTTTATGAGAAAAAAAGTTGAGATTGACGAGGATGCCCTCAAAGCTAAATTAGATCCGCTTTCTTATGACGTTCTGCGAAATGCAGCGACTGAACAAGCTTTCACAGGTGAGTACACAGACACTGAAACCATTGGTGTGTATAAGTGCAAAGCGTGCCATGCGGAGTTGTTTAGAAGTGAAACTAAATTTCATTCGGGATGTGGCTGGCCAAGTTTTTACGCACCTAGTGAAAGTGATGCAGTTATTCTTCTTGAAGATAGATCTCTCGCACCCCGAATTAGGACGGAAGTGCGATGTGCAACGTGTGATTCACACCTAGGTCACGTATTTGAAGGCGAAGGTTTTGATACGCCAACCGATCAACGTTGGTGCATTAACTCTGTTTCACTCATTCTTGAACCTAAGTAATCTGCGCAATACAGTTCAAGCATGAAATATGACGCCATCATCATGGGCGCAGGTCACAATGGTTTGGTTGCGGCTTCATATTTGGCAAAAGCTGGCAAAAAGGTACTCATGCTTGAAGCCGCTGCAGAAATTGGTGGCGCTACAGCAAGTGTTCGAGCATTTAAAGAGTACGACGCTCTACTTTCTCGATATTCATACTTGGTTGCACTACTACCAGACCAAATTGTTAAAGATCTTGGCTTAAATTTTGAAACTATCTCTCGAGATGTTTCCTCTTTCACACCATACAAAAAAGATGGAAAAGATTTTGGATTGCATATATCTCGTCTCTGGGATCACGAAACTGAAGAATCTTTTAAAGAGTTAACAGGCTCGGATCGCGAAGGTTTAGCCTGGAGAGAGTTTTATGCAGAGGTAGAAAAATTTGCTCAAAAGATGGCTCCTACTTTTCTTGAACCACTTCGCACTCGCTCAGAAATGAAAACCTTGATTGGGCAAGATGATACGTGGGAACACCTCATTGAAAAACCAATGTCAGAAGTGATTAAATCTAAATTCCGCGACGATTTGGTTAGGGGAATCGTTCTTACAGATGCGCTTATCGGAACATTCGTTTCAGCCGAATCTATTCAATCAAATATTTGCTTTCTTTATCACTTGATGGGTAATGGCACCGGCGAGTGGAAGGTTCCACGCGGCGGAATGGGCGCCTTAGTGAAGGAGCTAGAAAGAGTTGCAAAATCTTATGGTGTAACAATTCAAACCGGTTCCGAAATAAATAAGATTTTCAGTGACTCAACGGGAGTTACAGTCCACACTATTTCTAGTGAAAGCTACTCAGCAGAATATTTATTGAGTAACGCCGCTCCAGCACATCTTGATCGAATCATAGGAAAGAAAACTAAAGATTCTTTATCTGGTTCGCAGCTTAAAATTAATATGTTACTGAAAGAGTTACCACGTTTGAAATCAGGAGCAGATCCAAGAAGAGCTTTCTCAGGAACCTTTCATATCAATGAAAGCTATGAGCAGCTAGAAGATGCTTATTTAACAGCGCATACTGGAACTATTCCTGAGCACGCTCCATCGGAGATGTACTGCCATACATTGACTGATCCAAGTATTTTAAGTGATGATTTAGCGGACAAGGGTTTTCATACTCTTACTCTCTTCGGTTTACATACTCCTGCAGAACTTTTTACAGAAAATAACGAAGCGGCTAAAAAATATGCCACAAAGCGCTGCCTCGATGCACTGAACTCTTACTTAGTGGATCCAATTGAAAGTGTTCTTGCGGTAAATAGTGATGGATCATTGTGTATAGAAGTAAAGAGCCCTTTGGACCTAGAAAATGATGTTCGTTTGCCGCGTGGCAATATTTTTCATCGCGACCTAAGTTTTCCATTCAAGGAAGATGGGGATAAACAAATCTGGGGCGTGGAAACTGATGATCCACGGATCTTTATTTGTGGAGCCGGCGCGCAACGCGGTGGTGGTGTGAGCGGAATTCCTGGTCATAATGCTGCCATGGCAGTGCTTGGCAAGCGTTAGGCTTCATTCATGAGCGATCCAAAATTAAGCCCAGAGACCATTGCTATCTCTGCCGGACGCCCAGCAGTTACACAGGATGGCTCTCTCAATCCAGATATCTCATTGAGTTCTACCTATCACGCTGGCGGACCACTTGGTTATGGTCGATCAGGTAATGAAACATGGAGTGCGTTAGAAAGTGCAATCAGTGAATTAGAAGGTGGACAGACACTTGCATTTTCATCTGGCAATGCTGCCATTAGTGCTGTCTTTGCATTACTGCCAATCGGAGCTCCAGTTGTTGCATCAGATCAAGGTTATAGCGGAAGCATGGCAATGCTGCATTCTTTTCAAGAGAGCGGCCGTCTTGAAGTTCGATTTGTAGATATTGCAAATACTGATGCAGTAATTCAAGCAATGAACGGTGCCGCATTTCTGTGGCTGGAATCCCCAACTAATCCAGGACTTGAAGTTGCAGATATGCCAACTCTGATAGTTGCTGCGCGTAATTTAAGCGTTGGTGTTGGCGTTGATAACACTTTTGCAACTCCTCTAATCCAAAATCCTTTGGAAATGGGCGCCGATATCGTGATGCACTCAGTTACAAAGTATTTCGCGGGCCATAGTGATGTCATCATGGGCTCACTTTCAACAAAGATGCCAGAACTGCACTCTCGACTACACGAAATAAGAAAGATTCACGGGGGCATCCCCGGTCCTTATGAAGCGTGGCTAGCACTTCGTGGACTTCGCACATTCCCGCTTCGATTTCAGAAAGCTCAAGAAAATGCATTGGAATTAGCAAAACGCCTAAGTAAGCACCCTGGTGTATCACGAGTGAGATATCCCGGGTTACCGCAAGATTCTCAGCATGAACGAGCAAAGAGTTTTATGCGAGGTTTTGGTGCGGTCGTTTCATTCGAAGTAAAAGATGGACCGGCTAAAGCAGATCGCATCTGCGAAAGTTCGCAGATAATTACCCATGCCACTAGCTTGGGCGGAGTCGAAAGTTTATGGGAACGCCGCAGGCGTTGGCCCGCGGAAAGCACTTTGACCCCAGAAAACCTAATTCGCTTTTCTGTTGGATGCGAAAATGTCGAAGATTTATGGCGGGATATTGAACAGGCGTTTACCAACTCGTAATCTATAAATACTGCAAAAGCTCTCAAAGAAGAGTATTTTTATCCTATGTTCAAAGTAATTAGACGATTTGTGGCAGCTATTGCTGTGGGGCTTTTAGCCTTTAAAGCGGTTGCTTCTTTCTTGTCTTGGATTGAACGTCAAGAAGATTCCACTGCAGAGGCGTGGATCGATGAAGATGAATTCGAAGACGCATAAGTTGAGCACAACTGATTACATCCCTGGTACCTGCAATATTGGAAAAGGTGAAATAAGACAACGACAAATCGTTGCGCTCATTGGATTAGTACTCTCAATTTCTGCACTCGTCACAATGGTGACAACAAATGCTCCTCGTGGCGCACGTTTAGGTATTTTCATTCCATTGGCGGTTGCAAGTATTGGCTGGGTGCAATCTCGTCGAAAATTCTGTTTAGCCTATGGCTTTATGGGAACGTTCAACTTTGGAAAACTTGGACAGCTCTCTCGTGTTGCTGACAGTGCAAGCAAAGCTGCTGACAGAAAAACTGCTTTAGGTATTCTCTTTCAGGCACTCTCATACGCTGTTCTACTTACAGCGATAATTTACTTGCTGCCGCTTTAAATAATTTCGCTTCCATCTTTACGAGTTGCGGTCAAGCTTGCCACAGTGGTAATCGCCAATGCAGTAACGATGAAACCTAAACTAACAGCTAATGGAACGTGTGGAATTTTCAATCCAACCAAGTCATGAACTCCAACTGCGTGTAATGCTTCAAAGATCATCTTAAAGCCGATAAAGCCAAGAATTGCTGACAAGCCAAGAGACAAATAAACCAAGCGAGCAATCAGACCTTGAAGTAAGAAGTAGAGTTGTCGAAGTCCCATGAGTGCAAAAATATTTGCTGTTGCAACGATGTAAGGATCTTTTGTAATTCCAAAGATTGCTGGGATTGAATCGAGAGCAAAGACGAGATCAGTCACACCGAGTGAGATAAGAGCAATTGTAAAAGTACTCGTACCTTTGCTCTTGAGATAAGTCTCGACGCGACTCTCCTTTACCTCTTCTTCGTGACCACTCTCGCGAACTAACTGAATCGCGGTGAAAATAAGGAAAGCGCCGAAGATGAAAAAAACACTCTGAAAGCGAGAGATGATTGCTGCGCCAGCTGCGATAAAGGCGCCACGCAAAAGCAACGCAATAATGATTCCTAAAAGCAAGACAAGTTGTTGTTTTTTGCTATCAATTCTGAGTCTCGCAAGGATGATTACGAAAACAAATATGTTGTCGACTGAAAGCGCATATTCGGTTAACCATCCTGCAAAAAACTCTGGACGCGCCGTTGGCGAATCCACCCAGTTAGGCATAAGTATTCCAAAAATAATGGCTGCACTCACATACACCACTGTCCATATGGCTGATTCAGAGATTGTGGTCTCTTTATTTCGGCGCAAAATTGCCATTACTAAGTCAAAAGCAATTACGAGGGATAAAAGACCTATCGTTGTAAACCAGACGGTTGTGGATTCCAATTACTTAACCTTTTCTTCTAGGTCTTTAATGACTCGGTGAATTTCAGCAGAGATTATCTTAAGTTCAGCTAACTCTTTGCGAGCAGTCTCGCGAGCCTCTTTAGCTAGTTCGAATTCTCCGAGACTAGCTTCATGAGTCTCATTGATTGTTTGCTCTAATTTCGCAGAAGAAACACTCTGACCCACCATGATGATTGAAAGGAGAACAAGCTGTAAAAAAGTCTGAGCAATCCAGGAAACAATGACTATTGTGTCACCGGAGTTAATGGCCTTTGGAAGCGAAATTAAAGCAATGATGGCAAACAAATAAGCACACCACATCGTGGCGACTCCAGCAGTTATTTTTTCGGCAATGAATTTATTAAATGAATCAACTCTGCTCATGGAGCAAGAGTACGCCCTTTAGCATCCTTTTTAGGTTCAACAGGGGGAGTTGGCATCGATCCAAGAGCGGCAAGTGCTGCATCACGAATTGCTACAGCCGCTGTGCGAGCATTTTTTAGCGTATTCATGATAATCAATTTTTGTTCGGCAGTTGTTGCATTCAACAAAGCTGCCTTTGCATCGGCAGTTGCTTTCTTAATTGTTGCTTTGAAGGTTTCATTTATTTTTTCACGAGCTTCTTCACGGGCTTTGATTGCAGACTTGTACGCATCTATTTCCGACTTGAACTTTTCCTTCGCTTTCTTAAACTCTATTTTTGCTGAAGGTTTCGGTTTAGAGCGATCATCATCTGCAATAGCAGGATAGAACGTTGACAAAGAAAGGGCAGCACTTAATAGGCCCACTAAGCCGATGCGTCTAGCACTGATAGGCATGGGCAAAAGTGTAGAAGAAATCATTGTGAACCTTCTGTGAGATGCTTAGAAAACACGTAAAGTTAGTTACAGATATCAATAGATGTGCGAGGGTATAGCCATGGCTCCCCAGATAATGGTCGTAGATGATGAAGCAGGTGTTCGCGAATTAGTTAGCGATGCACTTCGTATTGCTGGATTTGAAACCCTTCAAGCCAATGATGGAATGTCAGCCTTAACACTTTTACGAACCGAAAAACCTGATCTTTTGATTATAGATATCAATATGCCACTAATGGACGGTTTCGATTTGGTTGAACGTTTACGATCTCAAAATGATCTCACTCCCGTGCTAATGCTCTCAGCTAGAAATGACCGCGCTGACATTACACGAGGACTTTCATTAGGCGCAGACGATTACGTTACAAAACCATTCGGTCTTGAAGAGTTATTGCTTAGAGTAAAAGCAATCCTGCGCAGAACAACAAAAGTTTCTTCTACCGCTGTTACTCTCACATGTGGACCAATTTCTCTTAATGAAGAGACGCATCAAGTTACTTTTGATTCAGAACTCGTAGATTTATCCCCAACGGAATTTCGTCTGCTTGCGATACTTCTGGAAAATAAAGGACGTGTTCTTAGTAAATCTGTTCTTCTAGATGATGTGTGGGGGATTACATTTGAATCCGAAACAAGTGTTGTCGATACGTACATCTCATATCTTCGAAAGAAATTGCACCGTGATGGGTTTGATGGAATTAAGACAATCCGAGGGGTTGGATTCCAAATTTTGGAACCTAAGTAAATAATGAATCAACGCTTTAGGGTTACATTTTTCTCAGTTCTCATTACCACATTAGTTTCCCTGGGCATCGGTGGATTTGCTTTACAAGACTCGCACAATGCCGCAATTCGGCAAGTAGATTCTCGTTTAAATTTTGTTATTCAAACAGCTCTTCAAAACCAAAAAGATTTGTTAAACGCTGCGCTATTCGCACTGGACGCCGGAAGAATTGATGCATCCGTCGTACTACTTACTCCTCAAGGCGAACAAATTTCATTAACAGAAGCATCGCAAAGATTTTCGTTGGACACTTCGCTAAGAAATGTAACTTCCTCAGTAGTGCGAGCTATTTCAATCAACTCTGAAAATCCATATCGGATGCGCTCTATTCCTCTACCAGAAGAGGAATTTTTAGTAGTTGCAATTTCGACTGCAGATCTTGAAAGAGATTGGCGCCAGAATATTGCCCGACTTCTAGCATTTTTATTTTTCGCTAACTCTCTTGCTATTGCATTGTCCTTCTTGCTTTTGCGAAATAATTCACGAAAACTCGAGCAACAATCATTAGTGAGGATGCAGAGATTTCTGAGTGATGCAGCACACGAACTTCGAACACCTCTAACAGTCATTAAAGGGTATTCGGAGTTATTGGGCGCAAGAAAAATTGAATCCCAAGAGGATCAAGAAAAGGCTTTTGCTCGCGTGGATCACGAAGTGAAGCGAATGGAATCGCTCATAAATGATTTGTTACTTACTGCAGAGCTAAATGAAGCTACCCATCTAGATTTTGAGTTATACGATATTTCTTCAGCCCTGAAAACACACCTTCGTGATTTTGAAATTCTTTCACCAGAACGCAGTATTGAGTCTTCGATAGAGACAGCATTGCAAATCAAAGCATCTGGCGATCACATAGATCGCATGGTTCAAAATATTTTCTCGAATATTAAACGTCACACGCCAGCATCGGCACCTGTGCTTGTACAACTTAAGAGTAAAGGCAAGGAAGTTCACTTGCGCATCGAAGATGGCGGACCTGGTCTACCAGAAGATGCATACAATAAAGCGAGTTATGAATTTGAAAGATTTGATCGTTCACGATCACGTGATACAGGTGGAAGTGGTCTCGGTTTAAGCATTATTGCCGCAATCGTTAAAGAGCACTCAGGAAGTATTTCATTATCGAAAAGTTCTCTTGGTGGTTTGGCAATTTTTATTCAACTGCCAATTAAATAGCCCGTACACTTGAGCAATGTCGCTCGATATCGCATTTGCAAAAGCTGCTGAGCTGATTGTCAATCAAGACAATTTTGTTCGTGCGGTTCTGTCGGGGCGCCGCAGAAACATGCAGACTAATTATGAACGGATAGATATCCGTCCAGTCCAACTTAAAGATGGCTTGAAATTACAACTAATCCTGAGCGAAGAAAAGCAGAATACAACTAAGAATATTGATGTAGATAGG
>JACCDK010447762.1_pt1 | contig 37297 bp, 36 predicted proteins | sample 7445871 | NCBI WGS metagenome assembly JACCDK01 (sample SAMN15323436, study PRJNA562643) | freshwater metagenome | isolation source: river surface water | place: USA:Blue River Watershed | collected 2017-08-15 | reverse complement strand
TGCAATTACAACCCCTAATATTCGCATGCACGATTTTGGTTTTTATTTGCAGCTGTTCACAACGTCAAGAGGAAGCGCGCAGACCTATTTCGCATGCTTCAGGAACGTTTATTAAAAAATCTATAGAACGTAATAAAAAATTAGTTGCCAACGAAGAAAAAATCATTGATTCCATCATCAAAAATGATACGCTAAAAGAATATATTGCTTCAAACAAAGGTTATTGGTATAAATACGAAACCAAAGTTGACGAAACAACTGCCTTTCCAAAAAGAGGTGAAATTGCCTATTTTGATTATGAAGTAAAAGATATTGAAAACACAATCATTTATACCAAATCCGAAACAAAACCCCAAGTTTATTATGTGGACAAACAAGACATAATTACAGGATTACGCGATGGTATTAAGTTAATGAAAAAAGGAGAAATTGTTTCTTTTTTATTTCCTTCTCACATGGCCTATGGCTATCATGGAGATGATCAAAAAATTGGTATAAACCAGCCCATTATTTGTACGGTAACCCTAAAAGATATTCAACCCGATCCACAAGCTCAAAATGAATAGAAGACTATGAAATCCATTTCTTTTTTACTGTTAAGTTTCTTGTTCCTTTTTTCGTCATGCGCTAAATCCTATGATCATTTAAAAGAAGGACTTTATGCCGAAATCGAAACTTCAAAAGGCACAATGATCGCTAAACTAGCCTATGAAAAAGCTCCCATAACCGTTGCCAATTTTGTTTTGTTAGCGGAAGGAAAAAATCCATTTGTAAGTGAGGAATTCAAGGGTAAAGCATTTTATGACGGCTTAACGTTTCACAGAGTGATTCCTGATTTTATGGCACAATGTGGCGACCCAAACGCCGATGGGTCTGGTGGGCCCGGATATAAATTTAAAGACGAGTTTCATCCCGATTTAAAGCATTCTAAAGCCGGAATTTTAGCCATGGCTAATGGCGGACCATCAACTAATGGAAGCCAATTTTTTATCACCCACAAAGCGACACCTTGGCTCGATAATATCCATAGTGTTTTTGGTGAAGTAATTGAAGGTATTGCCATACTTGAAACCATTGAAAGTGAAGATATCATCGAACACATTAGTATTATTCGCATCGGAAATGCAGCCAAAAAATTTGATGCTGTAAAAATTTTCAAAAAATATTATGCCGTGCAAGCTAAAGCACAAAAAGAATGGGAAGAAAAAACAAAAATTATCCGAGAGCTTAAAGCCAAAATCTTTTTAGATGTAACTAAAAATGGAATAGCAACAGCCTCTGGCCTTCGTTATAAAATTATATCAAAAGGAACCGGAAAAAAACCGACAATGGGAACAACTGTATACATCCATTATGCTGGATTTTTAGAAAACGGGCAATTGTTTGACACCAGTTATGAAGAAGTAGCCAAAACATTTGGTACTTTTGAACCTACACGTGCGGCTCAAAATGGCTATACTCCTATTGAATCTACAATTGGAAACCTTCGTTTTATACCCGGATTTAATGAAGGAGTCGAGCTCATGCACTTTGGCGATAAAGCTATCTTCTTCATTCCTTCGGAATTAGGCTATGGCGAACAAGGAGCCGGCGATTTAATTCCACCCAATGCAAATATTGTATTTGAAATCGAACTGTTAGAAAAAATCAATTAACTAATTATACAAGCAACATGAAAAAAATAGTAATACTTACGTTAGCCCTCATTGGATATTCCACACTTTGTTTTTCTCAAGACAAAAAAGTAGAGGGTATTTTTGCTGAATTTAACACCACTAAAGGTAAAATTGTAGTACAGTTAACGTACCAAAAAACACCAATTACTGTAGCAAATTTTGTAACCTTAGCAGAAGGTGAAAATGCTATGGTAACAGAAACATTAAAAGGAAAACCTTACTACGATGGCTTAGTATTTCACCGCGTAATTTCCGATTTTATGATCCAAGGAGGTTGTCCAAAAGGAGATGGTACCGGAGATCCAGGTTATAAATTTGTTGACGAAATAACCGAATTAGCGCATGATAAACCTGGAATTTTATCAATGGCTAATGCTGGTGTTGGGACTAACGGAAGTCAGTTTTTTATCACTCACAAAGCAACACCATGGCTTGATGGAAATCACACCGTTTTTGGACATGTAATTTCAGGACAAGATATTGTTAATGCAATTGCTAAAAATGATGTAATCCAATCCATTAAAATAATTAGAAATGGAAAAGAGGCAAAAAAATTCAACGCAAAAAAAGTAATTAATGATTATTTTGCTAACAAAGAAAATAACGATAAAATTCAAAATGAAAAAAACGCCATAATAAAAAAACAACTGGCAGAAATAGCGGCTGAAAAACAAAGAAAACTTGCCGAAATAGCAGCGGAACAACAGAAAGTTGCCAGAGAAAAAGCGTTAAAAGAATTTGCAAATGCTACAACTACAGCTAGCGGATTAAAATATATCGTATTGCAACAAGGTTCTGGAGCTAAACCTTTGGCAACCAGCAATGTTAAAGTGCATTATACGGGTATGTTTTTAGACGGAAAAGTATTTGATAGCAGCGTACAAAGGGGTGAAACCATTGATTTTGGATTGAATCAAGTAATCAAAGGTTGGACAGAAGGTGTGCAATTAATGCCCGAAGGCTCGAAATATAAATTTTACATCCCTTCACAATTAGCTTATGGCGAAAGAGGAGCTGGTGGAGGAGTAATTCCTCCCAATGCCGATTTAATTTTTGAAATCGAGTTGATCAAAATCAATAAATAAAAAAAAAGCCGCTAATTACTTAGCGGCTTTTTTTTATGATTTAAGTTTAAATTTTCCAATCAAACTCGTCCTTATCACTAAAAACAGCTCCTACTTCAATTTTTACAATTTCATTATAATCTACGTGGATAAACAACCAGTTCTCCTCGTTAAAATAACTCATCATTCCTTCTGAAGTATCAGTTTCAAAAGCCTTTACTTTATTTTTCTCCAATACGGGATATACTTCACTCCAATTTTTACCAATTATTGTGGTCGCAAACAATTTTACCAACGGATTGGTAGTGGTCATGTAACCCAACCGGAACGCTTCTTCTTTATAAAAAATGAGACGCAACTTTCGCGCATTATAAAGCAAAACTACGTTTTCTTCTTCGTCTTTATATTGTGTATCAGGTTTTCCTAATATTTTAGTAACATCTTGCTCTTTCATTCCGAATAGCAAATTGTCAATCCCGTATTTTAATTTAATTTCCATAAGTATTTGTGCTAAAAAATCCCGATTTTCATCGGGATTCAATTCATTATATTTTAAAACGCTTTCTATCGTTTTCTGTCAAATAAATCTTTCTTAGACGAATTGATTTTGGTGTAACCTCAACATATTCATCTTTTTGAATGTATTCTAGTGCTTCTTCCAAAGAGAAAATAATCGGTGGGATAATTCTTGCTTTTTCATCATTTCCAGACGAACGAACGTTGGATTGCTTTTTAGCCTTAGTTACATTGATACACATATCATCTCCACGAGAATTTTCACCAATTACCTGACCTTCATAGATCTCAGCATTTGGTTCTACGAAAAATTTACCACGATCTTGTAGCTTATCAATAGAATACGGAATTGCTTTTCCATTTTCCATAGAAATTAGCGAACCATTATTACGTCCAGGAATAGCTCCTTTGAACGGCTCATATCCAATATAACGGTGCGACATAATCGCTTCACCAGCAGTAGCAGTTAACAATTGATTACGCAAGCCAATAATTCCACGAGATGGTATATTGAATTTAATGATCATTCGCTCACCTTTAGCTTCCATTGATAACATTTCACCTTTACGAATGGTTACAAATTCAACCGCTCTACCTGAAAGATTCTCAGGCAAATCAATTGTTAATTCTTCAATTGGCTCACATTTTTGACCATCTATTTCTTTGATGATTACCTGTGGTTGACCAATCTGTAACTCATACCCTTCTCTTCTCATCGTTTCAATAAGAACTGACAAGTGCAATACACCACGACCAAAAACCATAAATTTATCAGCAGAATCAGTTTCACCTAACTTCATTGCTAAGTTTTTCTCTAATTCTTTTGTTAGACGATCTCTAATGTGTCGTGACGTTACAAATTTTCCTTCTTTACCAAAGAAAGGTGAATCGTTGATTGTAAACAACATACTCATTGTAGGTTCATCAATAGCAATAGTTTGTAACGCTTCTGGGTTTTCAAAATCGGCAACAGTATCCCCAATTTCAAATCCTTCGATTCCAACAATTGCACAAATATCTCCTGCAATGACCTGATCTACTTTCTTACGTCCAAGACCTTCAAAAGTGTGTAACTCTTTAATTCTAGATTTTATAATAGTACCATCTCTTTTTACTAAAGAAATTGGCATTCCCTCTTTCAACACGCCTCTTTCTAAACGTCCAATCGCGATACGACCTGTAAATGAAGAGAAATCCAAAGAAGTAATTAACATTTGAGGTGTTCCCTCAGATACTTTTGGAGCAGGTACATGGGCCAATACCATATCTAATAAAGGCTCGATGTTTTCCGTTTGATTTCTAAAATCATCGGACATCCAATTGTTTTTTGCTGATCCGTAAACGGTTGGGAAATCTAACTGTTCTTCAGTAGCTCCTAATTCAAACATTAGATCAAAAACTTTTTCGTGTACCTCTTCAGGTGTACAATTTTCTTTATCTACTTTATTGATTACTACGCACGGTTTTAAACCTAAATCAATCGCTTTTTGCAAAACAAATCGCGTTTGAGGCATTGGACCTTCAAATGCATCTACTAAAAGACATACACCGTCTGCCATATTAAGTACGCGTTCCACCTCTCCACCAAAATCGGCGTGACCTGGTGTATCAATAATATTGATTTTTGTTCCTTTATACGTTACCGAAACGTTTTTAGAAGTAATGGTAATACCTCTTTCACGTTCTAAATCATTATTATCAAGGATTAAGTCTCCTGTATTTTCGTTTTCACGAAACAATTGACAGTGGTACATAATTTTATCAACCAAAGTAGTTTTACCGTGGTCAACGTGTGCAATAATTGCGATGTTTCTAATAGAAGTCATTTATTTTATTTTTGAAAGTGCAAAGGTAATCTTTATTTTATTAAAAACACTATAGTAATCAACTCTTTAGTTGAAAAATAAGGGATATTCTCAAATAAAAAAAGCCCTCATGATGAGAGCTTTAGTGTATTTTCTAATTACGTACTATAATGAAGCAACATGTTTCGTTAACTTCGATTTTAAGTTAGACGCTTTGTTATCATGAATGATATTTTTCTTAGCTAACTTATCAATCATTGAAATTACAGTTGATAATTTTGCAGAAGCTTCAGCTTTATCAGTTGCCAAACGAATAGCTTTGATTGCATTACGAGTAGTTTTGTGTTGATATCTGTTCAACACTCTTTTTTTCTCGTTACTTCTAATTCTCTTTAAAGCAGATTTATGATTTGCCATTTTGTTCTTTTTTTTTAATTGTAATAATTGTTATAAACTACTAGTTAAAAAAGAAAAACCTCCCACATTTGCCTAGGCGAACACTTTGGTTTTAACTAATAAAACAATAACAGAGACACCAATTACTATTTTATAAAACTTATTTACAACTAATTTTGTAGCCCGTAGGGGAATCGAACCCCTCTTACCAGGATGAAAACCTGGCGTCCTAACCGATAGACGAACGGGCCATTACATTATTTTGTAATGCGAGTGCAAAAATACAACTATTTTTTATTCCTGCAAGTGCTAAAATAAAAAAAACTATTTTTTTTTAATAGGCTTTGGCAAACAAAACGCGGCCTTTTGAAGGTGCTCCTGTCAAGATACATTTTCCAGCTTCCTCTTTACGATCCAATGCAATACAACGAATAGTTGCTTTTGTCAATTCTTTGATTTTTTCTTCTGTAGCAGGTGTACCATCCCAATGAGCGGCTAAAAAACCTCCTTTTGTTTCTAACAACTCTTTGAATTCTTCAAAAGTATCTACTGCCGTAATATGTGTATTTCTATAATCCAAAGCGCTCGCAAACATTTCATCTTGAATAGTACCTAGTAAATTTTGAATATAAGCAGTTACCCCTTCTTGAGCGACCACTTCTTTCGATAAATTATCTCTACGTGCAATTTCATAGGTGCCATTTTCCAAATCATTTGGCCCAACTGCAATTCGAACAGGCACTCCTTTCAACTCCCATTCCGCAAATTTGAAACCAGGCTTTTGAGTATCACGGTTATCATATTTTACAGAAATCCCTAATTTCCGCAAGTCATTTGCTAACGCATTAACATGATTTGAAATAGCATCAAATTGCTCTTCTGTTTTATAAATTGGAACAATAACCACTTGTATAGGTGCTAAATTGGGAGGCAACACCAAACCTTTATCATCAGAATGTGTCATAACTAATGCCCCCATTAATCGGGTGGAAACACCCCATGAAGTACCCCAAACGTATTCTTGCTTTCCTTCTTTATTGGCAAATTTAACATCAAAAGCTTTGGCAAAATTTTGACCCAAAAAGTGAGACGTTCCTGCCTGTAATGCTTTTCCGTCTTGCATCAATGCTTCAATACAATACGTTTCATCTGCTCCAGCAAATCGTTCAGTTTCGGTTTTCAATCCTTTAATTACTGGAATCGCCATAAAATTTTCAACAAAATCAGCATATACATGCATCATTTTTTCTGATTCTTCGATTGCTTCTTGTCGTGTAGCATGTGCTGTATGTCCTTCTTGCCATAAGAATTCGGCAGTTCTTAAAAACAATCGCGTTCTCATTTCCCAACGAACCACATTGGCCCACTGGTTAATTAACAATGGTAAATCTCTGTACGACTGTACCCATCCTTTATAGGTAGACCAAATTATAGCTTCACTGGTGGGACGCACAATCAACTCTTCTTCCAACTTAGCATTGGGATCCACCATTAACTTCCCAGGACGAGACTCATCGTTCTTTAAACGATAATGCGTAACGATGGCACATTCTTTAGCAAAACCTTCGGCATTTTTTTCCTCTGCTTCAAACATACTTTTCGGAACAAAAAGAGGAAAATAAGCATTACTATGCCCAGTTTCTTTAAACATTTTATCTAATTGGGCTTGCATTTTTTCCCAAATTGCATAACCATATGGCTTTATAACCATACATCCTCTTACCCCTGAATTTTCTGCTAAATCAGCTTTTACCACTAATTCATTATACCATTTGGAATAATCTTCTGCTCTTGTTGTTAAGTTCTTACTCATTGTAAATATTTTGGCACAAAAATTGTTTGTATAAATTTTAACTAAAATGTTTGGCAAAAATAGTTAAATTTGGAGTGTCCAACAATAAAAAAAAGAGTTATGAAAACTTATTACCCTATTGGTCTTAAAAAATGTGGATTTTTCTTTATTGGAATAGTGGCTATTATCACTACTTCATGTGGTTCTTACCAAAACGTTTCCTATTATGAAAATGATGGTATTTACACAACATCAACAACTAATAAAGAAACAGTTTCTAGAACTAACAACGAAGTTGCTTCAGAAAAATCTGACGAATATGCTCAAAAATTTAGAGCAATGAAAGATGATTACACCTATTTTACAGATGTAGATTCTTATCAATCTAATGTTCCACAAGATACTGTAGTCACAGTTTACAATACAGAACACAACGATAGAAATTATGCTGGTTGGGGAAATAACGCATCATCAGTAACCATAAATTATTACGACAATGGTTGGGGTTGGAATAATTGGTATGGACCCAATTGGGGATGGGGATGGAATTCTTGGTACGGTCCCAACTGGGGATGGGGATGGAATTCTTGGTACGGTCCCAACTGGGGATGGGGATGGAACAATTGGTATGGAAACGGTTTTTATGGCCCAGGATGGGGTGGCTATTACAACAATTGGGGCTGGGGCGTTTATGGCGGTAGAAATGTAGCCTACAACGGCGGCCGAAGAGGCGGAACCGGTTATTACAACTCGGGTTCTGGACGAACTGGTGCGAATTATAACTCTGGCAGAAGAGTAACCGCACCAAATTACACAGGTTCACCTAGAACATTCAACCCACGAAATTCTAGTCAAAATCCAAGAAGCGCATCTCAAATTAATACAAATCCTAGATCTTCAAGTCCGAGATCTACTGCGCCGGTAAATAATACGGTAACTCCTAGAAATACTACATCAGAACCAAGAACAAATACCAATTTTTCTTCACCAAGAAGCAGTTCTTCAGGAAGTGGCTTTGGAGGCGGAGGCGGTCGTTCAAGTGGTGGCAGTGGTAGAGGTGGTAGAGGTTAATATAAAATTGCTTTAATTTATTTACAATGAAAAAAATAGTTTTATTCCTTTTATTAGGTATTTCAATAGTTACACAAGCCCAAGAATCAACTGCTGCTGATGGATTGCGCTATGCCTTAAATAATTTAACAGGTACCGCTCGTTTTAGAGGGATGAGTGGCGCTTTTGGAGCATTGGGTGGTGATTTATCAGCCATTAATGTAAATCCAGCAGGCTCGTTATTTTTTTCAAATAATTATGCGAGTGTATCCAGCAGTTTATACAATATAAACAATAGTTCTAATTATTTTGGTAGTACAACGAAGGAAAACTTTAGTTCATTAGATTTGAATCAAATTGGGGCTGTCTTAATTTTTAATGATTTTTCTGGTAAAAACAATTGGTCAAAAATAGCTTTTGCACTAAATTATGACAACACAAATGACTTCGATAACAGATTGTTTTCAGCTGGAACCAATCCAACAAATTCAATAGACCAATATTTTTTAGAAAAAGCACAAGGACTTCCCGTTGAATATGTTACACTTCAAAACAATGAAAGCATTACTAGTTTATATTCATACTTAGGCGAAAATAATGGACTAGGTTTTCCAGCACAACAAGCTATGTTGGCTTATCAATCGTATTTAATTGAATCCGATGGACCGGATAGTTATTTTTCCAATGTACCTTCTGGAGGAAATTATTACCAAGAAAATTATGTAACTGCTACGGGTTATAATGGAAAACTGGCTGTAAACATTGCCACTTCATATAAAAACAGATTATTCCTAGGAATGAATTTGAATGCTCATTTTACAGACTATGTTAAAACAAGTTCCGTATATGAATCCAATAACAATCCTCTGTTTACCGATGGATATACAGCTACTGAACTACAATTTGATAACGAACTTTATACTTATGGAACTGGATTCTCTTTAAACTTAGGAGCAATTTTAAAAGTTTCGGAATCATTTAGAGCAGGGATTGCCTATGAATCTCCCACATGGTATCGCTTAACTGACGAACTAACACAACGTTTAATCGTTAATACTACTGATGGAACTACTAATTTTCAAGAAGTAATAGCACCTAATGTAGTTAATATTTATCCTGCCTATAAAATTCAAACACCTAGTAAAATAACATTTAGTGGTGCTTTTATTTTAAATAAAAAAGGGTTATTGAGTATCGATTATGGCATGAAGGACTTCAGTAATATCAAATTTAAACCCACTAACGACGCCCTTTTCAATAGCCTAAACACCCAAATGCACCAACAATTTAAAAACGCATACGAACTCCGTATTGGTGGAGAGTATAAAATAAAAAAATGGAGTGTTCGTGGAGGTTACCGATTTGAAGAAAGCCCTTATAAATTATCAAGTGCGATGAGCGACTTGATTGGATATTCTGGCGGATTAGGTTATAATTTTGGTGAAAGTAAATTGGATTTTGCATTTGCAAGTGACCGCCGAAGCCAACAAGTAGCCTTCTTATCGTCTGGGATGACAGATGCGGCACAAGTGCGAACTTCAAATAACAATGTAACCGTTACTTATTCCATCTATTTTTAGAAATTCTATTCCAAAATATTTCAGAACCACTTCTACTTTTGAAGTGGTTTTTTTTATGTAATTTTGCACACCGAAAGTTCGGAATCAAAAAGTAAAAAATGAGAACCAAATCGTTAAAAAAAAATAAAATCAATGTCATTACATTAGGATGTTCAAAAAACACCTACGATAGTGAAGTATTGATGGGACAATTGAAAGCTAGTGGCAAAGACGTAGCACATGAAACAGAAGGAAATATTGTAGTCATCAATACCTGCGGTTTCATTGACAATGCAAAGGAAGAATCGGTGAATACGATTTTGGAATATGTAGATAAAAAAGAACAAGGTTTTGTTGATAAAGTTTTTGTTACCGGCTGTTTATCAGAACGATATCGTCCCGACTTAGAAAAAGAAATTCCAAATGTAGATCAATATTTTGGTACCACAGAATTACCTTTGCTGTTGAAAGCATTAGGAGCCGACTATAAACACGAATTATTAGGGGAGCGATTGACAACCACTCCAAAAAATTATGCTTATTTAAAAATAGCTGAGGGCTGTGACCGCCCTTGTAGTTTTTGTGCAATACCCTTAATGCGAGGGCAACACGTTTCACAACCCATTGAAAAATTAGTCAAAGAAGCTGAAGGTTTGGCCAAGAAAGGGGTAAAAGAATTGATCCTTATTGCACAAGATTTGACCTATTATGGATTGGATCTCTACAAAAAAAGAAATCTTGCCGAACTGTTAGAGCATCTTGCCAAAGTAGAAGGTATTGAATGGATCCGTTTGCATTATGCTTTCCCAAGTGGTTTTCCAATGGATGTTTTAGATTTGATGAAACGCGAGCCAAAAATTTGCAACTATATCGATATTCCATTGCAACACATTTCGGATGCTATTTTAAAATCGATGAAACGCGGTACTACTAAAGAAAAAACCACAAAATTATTACAAGAATTTAGATCGCGTGTTCCAGGCATGGCCATACGCACAACATTAATTGTAGGTTATCCTGGGGAAACACAAGAAGATTTTGAAATTTTACGAGATTGGGTACAGGAAATGAAATTTGAGCGTTTGGGTTGTTTTACTTATTCTCATGAAGAGAACACTGGAGCATATGCACTTGTAGATGATGTTCCACAGGAAGTGAAACAAGCTCGTGCCGCTGAAATTATGGATTTGCAATCGCAAATTTCTTGGGATTTAAATCAGGAAAAAATTGGACAAACTTTTAAATGTGTTATTGACAGAAAAGAAGGCCAATATTTCATTGGTAGAACCGAATTTGATAGTCCGGATGTAGATAATGAAGTACTAGTTGAGGCTTCAAAATTCTATTTAAAAACAGGAGATTTTGTCAATCTAAAAATAATTGATGCTACCGAATTTGATTTATATGCTGAACCCGTATAATCAATAGCAACATTGAATAACCCTATTAAATCCTTGCAATTATTTTGTAAGGATTTTTTTTTAAAATGATATTTATCATAGGGATGCTGAAATAGTACTTGTAATTTTAACCTAACAAATTAAAAAAATATATTATGATTACGAAACACCAACTAGTTATTGAGTTTCCTGAATACGAGGAAAAAATTCATACGCTAAAAATTGAAAATGCACATTTTAGAAAACTGTTTGACAGTTATGATGCTTTGGATCACGAAATTTATAATATTGAATCCGATACTGACCCAAAATCTGATGCTGTTTTGAATAAATTAAGAAAAGATCGGGTTCGATTGAAAGATGAAATTTATATATTTTTAAAAACACATTAAATAATCAAAAATTGATTCAAAAAAAAAGCCACTAAAAGTGGCTTTCATTTATTCTGTTAATACACGATTAATTTGAATAAATCGCTTAGCATAATACGGTTCTTTTGTAGATGAAATGACTACTCCTGATTGCACTGAGGAATGAATAAATTTAATTTCGTCGTCCAAAATTTCAGTAATCATTCCCACGTGATTGATATTGCCTCTTCCGTTGGTTGTAAAAAAAATCAAATCCCCTTTTTGGGCCTGTTCACGTTCTATTTTTACTCCTGCTCCAATTGCCATTGATCCGGAGGATCGCGGCAAGGTCATATCAATGTTTTTGAAAGTGGTAAACATCAAACCCGAACAATCAAAACCAGCAGAGGTAGTACCTCCCCCACGATATCGCGTACCCAAATATTCGGATGCTTTTGCAATTAAAAATTCTGCCTTGGTCATATTTTCGATAGAAATTGGAGCAACTACAGTTTTTTCAATTGGACTGTTTTGATGTTTCTCTAGTTCAAGATTTCCAAGTTTCACAATTAACAAATATCCCTCGGGTAAATTTTCCACAACTTCTTCATTCAATTCCTGCAATTCTTTAAGTTTAACATGGTACATTTTAGCAATGCGATACAACGTTTCCCCTTTTTGAACCGTATGAATGGTATTCCCCAACTCGTCTTCACAAACCATTGGAATTGTAGCAACTGGCGTTGAAACAGCTGATGGAGGGACAACCACTGGAGGGACAACCGGAAGAGCAACTGGCTTATTTTTAACCGATTGCTCTGCTTTTGGTACTACTTTTGATTTTTTTTCAATCCCATTTTTTTTAGAAGCAACAATAGCAATTTTATCACCTATCTGAATCGACTCGGGATTGAGATTTGGGTTCATTTCTTTTATTTTCTCTAATGAAATCCCATATTTTAGAGCAATTTTATATAAAGATTCTCCGGCTTCAGCACTATGGAATTCTGATGTATCCGTGTTTTTTTGGGTTGTTTTTTTCTTTTTATCATCGAGCTTAGTACGCTTATTGGGTATCATCAATACCGTTTTCAATTGGAGTAATGCCCCTTTGGATTTAGGATTCAATTCATAAATATCTGATTCCGTAACTCCGTACTTTTTTGCTATTACATAAATAGATTCACCCTCTACAACTGTATGTTTTATGGTCTTTTGGGAAAAAAGATTGAAAGAGGTAAAAAACAAGAAAACGGCAATAAGCAGATAACGATTCATTTTGGAATAGATTAATTTCAGCGTAATAAAGGGTTTGCAAGATAAAAAAACTCCCATAAATTACAGGAGTTTTAACATTATTTTATCTTACAATGGGCGATTGCTGTTTTCCAACTTCTAGTTTTGACCTTCTAAGATAATTACAAGCAGTTACGTGTTTAGAGTTCAAATAGGATTTTAGGTTACCATGAATTGAACAGTTGCAGGTTGTTACAGCGTAATTAAACCATTATTTTTTACCATTTGCATGGGTTTGCTGTACCAAAACAATTCGAAATTTTCGCCTTGTTTTTCAAAATCTGCTTTCACATCGGAGTAGGACCATTTTTCATTTCCAATTGTCAATTTTTCTAGCACCGACAACAACCATGCTCCTTCCTGCTCCGAAACTAAAATATCGAAAGATTGGGTTTTCTTATGAAAGGTTAATTTCATCCTATTCCAACTAATCCCTTTTTTGGATTTAATACTTATTTCAGTTTGAGGTTGACCTCCAAGCCATAAAATTCTGGCATTTGGTTTTGTAGCAAAAGATTGTTCGCTTTGCAGACAATTGTGAATATACTCTTTGGGTATTTTTGTTCGGGGAATTGTAAAATCAAACCATTCTTGCAACTCGTACTCAAAACAGATCCCGTGCATATAATTGAATAATGATTTTTTTAATCCGTAACTAAATTTATCGTGATTGATGCCTGTTGTATCTTTAAAATTAATATCGTTATTGGCAAAAGTGATTTGGTTTTGTTCCGGAATTACCCCATATTCTTCTGGAAACATCCCCACTGGAGAATGCGCAGTCATGGCAAATTGATGCCAAAAACCGCTTTGTAAAACCCCTAATTCAAACAATTGACGTACCATTTCTAAACTATCCACGGTTTCTTGAACGGTTTGAGTAGGATATCCATACATCAAATAGGCATGGACCATAATTCCTGATGCTGTAAAATTTCGCGTTACCTTAGCCACTTGTTCCACAGTAACTCCTTTTTTGATTAGTGCTAACAAACGATCGGATGCCACTTCTAAGCCGCCAGAAACAGCTATACAACCCGACTCTTTTAACAACAAACACAAATCGGAAGTAAAACTTTTCTCAAAACGTATGTTGGTCCACCAAGAAACCACTAATTTTCTTTTGATAATTTCCAGTGCCACTTCGCGCATCAAGGCAGGAGGTGCAGCTTCATCCACAAAATGGAAACCGTTTTCACCCGTTTGTTCCATTAACGTTTCCATTCGATCCACTATCAGTGCAGCAGCTATGGGCTCGTAAAGTTTAATATAATCTAATGAAATGTCACAAAACGTACATTTCCCCCAATAACATCCATGTGCCATGGTGAGCTTGTTCCAGCGGCCGTCGCTCCATAAACTGTGCATAGGATTGGCCATTTCAATCACCGAAATGTATCGATCCAACCACAAATCGGAATAATCGGGTGTACCTACTTCCGATTGTTTATAATCGGAACGTAAGGAGTTGTTTTTATATACTACTGTATTGTTTTCTAGAAGAAAAGTTCTTTTAAACTGAGCATCTGAGACTAATTTAGTATGGCTAATAAAATCATACAGCAATTCCAATGGCAGTTCCCCATCGTCTAAGGTAATAAAGTCAAAAAACTCAAAAACTCGAATATCTTTTAAATCGCGAAGTTCTGTATTGGGAAAACCGCCTCCCATTGCAATTTTTATGTCAGGAAAATTGGCTTTTATGGCGCCCGAACATCGAAAGGCACTGTATAAATTTCCGGGAAAAGGCACCGAAAAACAAATTAATTTAGGAGCAACTTCTTCTATTCGCTTGTTCAGTATCTTAAGTGTAATTACATCTATATAGGTTGGTTCTTCTAACAAATGAGCATACAATTCGTCAAAGGAATTCGCACTCCTACCCAATCGTTCGGCATAACGACTGAATCCAAAATTTTCATCCACACATTCCACAATATAATCGGAAAGATCTTCTAAATATAATGTAGCCAAATGCTTTGCTCTGTCTTGTATTCCCATCGAACCAAAAGCAAATTCCATATCGTCTAATTGATCAAATCGCGCCGCTTCTGGTAGAAAATTTCCAGCACAAATTTGGCGTGCCAATGAAGGATTTTTACCTTGAAGAAATGCAGTTACTGCATCAATGGTTTTGATATAATCGTCTTTTAAAGAATAAATTCTTTGGCTGTTGGATGATGTATGCTGGGTCTTGGATAAAAAAATCTGAGTTAAGCCTTTTTTTGAAAATAATTCTAAAATCACTTCAATACCTAAATCCATCTGAAATGCTGAAATGTTTTTGGTATTTAAAAACCCTTTGATATAAGCCGATGCTGGATACGGCGTATTCAGCTGAGTAAAAGGTGGTGTTAAGATAAGAATGTCTTTCAAAAAAATAGTTTTAGCAAAAATAGTCTTTTTATTAAAAACTATATCCTAACTAAAAGCGATTATTGGTAAAAGAAATTTAGTATTTTAGCACAAAATATGTTTTAAAATGCCAAGCGACTGTGTAACTTATCAAAATTCGGGATATTTTTCAAAACTAATTGTTGATTATTTAGACCAAAAGGCTGAATTACAATCGTTATACAATCGATTTCCAAAAGTTGAGAATTTTGAAGGGCAAATTGAAGAAAAGAGCGCTAATTTTCCATTAGAAAATAGAAAAACTTTAGTTTCGGCATTAGAAAAACAATATGAATCTTTTGAAATTTCGGAAACTACTTCTCAAAATATTCAGCTTTTAAATCTTTCAAACACCTATACAATCACCACAGGTCACCAACTCAATTTATTTACGGGCCCTTTATATTTTTTATATAAAATTGTTTCCACCATCAATTTATGTAAAGCATTAAAACATAAATATCCTACTCAAAATTTTGTTCCTGTTTATTGGATGGCTACTGAAGATCATGATTTTGAAGAGATTAATTATTTCAATTTCAAAGGAAAAAAAATCAGATGGAATAGAGAAAGTAATGGACCCGTTGGAAGATTAAATACTTCTGGATTAGAAGAAGTTTTTAAGCATTTTTCCCATGATTTAGGCACAAGCGAAAATGCAAAATATTTAAAGGAATTATTTGAAAAATCTTATTTTGAACATCAAAATTTAGCCGATGCTACTCGATTTATAGCAAATGAATTGTTCAAAAGCGAAGGTTTAGTAATTATTGATGGAGACGACACAAACTTAAAGAAGTTATTTATTCCGTTTGCTAAAAACGAATTACTCTATCAAACTTCGTTTAAAAAAGTAACTGAAACCATTGCACAAATTAAAGAATACTCAATTCAGGTAAATCCCAGAGAAATTAATTTGTTTTACATTCAAAATGAGTTGAGAGAACGAATTATTTTTGAAAACGGAAATTATAAAATCAATAATACTTTATTATCCTTTTCAGAACGCGAAATACTTGCGGAATTAGAAAAAAATCCAGAAAATTTTAGTCCCAATGTAATTTTAAGACCTTTATACCAAGAAGTGATTTTACCTAATCTTTGCTACATTGGTGGTGGTGGTGAAATTGCCTATTGGCTCGAACTAAAGTCGAATTTTGAAGAAAACAACATTACCTTTCCGATACTTTTATTGCGAAATTCAGTTGTGTTATCCACAATAAAACAAATGGACAAAGCTGATAAATTAGGATTAAATTGGCAGGAGTTGTTTTTAAGTCAAGACGCATTAGTAAATCTAAAAGTTCAAAAATATTCTGAATTCACATTAGACTTTACGGCGCAAAAAGAAGTAATTACAAAACAATTTGCAACACTATATAAAATAGCCGAATCAACTGATAAATCATTTATTGGTTCGGTTAAAGCTCAAGAAGCAAAGCAATTAAAAGGGTTAGATAACTTAGAAAAAAGGTTGTTAAAAGCTGAAAAAAGGGTTCATTCTGAAAGATTAAATCGAATTGTTTCCTTACAAAATGAATTGTTTCCAAATAGTAGTTTACAAGAACGTAGCGTAAATTTTAGTGAATATTATTTTGAGTTTGGAAGTAAATTAATGGAAGAGTTACTACGTGAATTAAATCCGCTTTCGCAAGAATTCAAAATCATTACTTTATAATCAATATTTAATTGGAATTCTTCAAAAAAACACTAATTTTGCACCCAATTAAAAAACAAAAAAAATGGCAAGTAATAGAACTTTTACAATGATCAAACCAGATGCTGTTGAAAACGGACATATTGGTGGAATTTTAAATATGATTTCTGAAGGTGGTTTCAGAATTGTAGCAATGAAATTAACGCAATTAACTGTTGCTGATGCTCAAAAATTTTATGCTGTTCACAGCGAAAGACCATTCTTTGGTGAATTAGTTGAATTCATGACAAGAGGTCCAATTGTGGCGGCTATCTTAGAAAAAGAGAATGCTGTTGAAGATTTTAGAACTTTAATTGGTGCTACCAATCCAACTGATGCAGCGGAAGGAACCATCCGTAAAAAATATGCTACTTCAATTGGAGAAAATGCAGTTCACGGCTCAGATTCAGATGAAAATGCAGCTATTGAAGGTGCTTTTCACTTTGCAGGTAGAGAGCAGTTTTAATTGAAAATTACTGATTAAGTACTGCGATTTTAATCTAAAATATAAAATCTCGTTTCCAATAAGAAACGAGATTTTTTTATCGCAATACCAAATGGGTTACCAATTCTTTTTGAACCGCTTCGTTTATCATTATAATGATTTTATCTTTTCCATAACTCAATTCTTCCCGCAAGACCGCAGAAGACAACGCTACATATAGCGTACTACCTTTCAATTGAATTTCAGTAGTATAATTGTTGACGCCATTACCCATTACGTTTTGCCATGCTTCACGCACGTTCACCACATCCATGCCCGATTCTAATTTATTTTGAACAATAAATTGTTTGAGCACATCGGCAATGGAGTTTTCTTCATTGAATCGTTTGGCCATTTTATTTCACTGAAAATTTAACCGGTCTTTTGTAATGGTATTCTAAATCTTGGGAATTCTTTACTACGAAATGATCCGTGCTCAACGCAATAATTTCTTCATTCCATTTTGCGTAAGAAGTTTTATAATGCAAAGTGGCAGATCCATCTTTTAGACTAACCTCAACAGATTCTTTTATATCATTGGTCAAATAGCTTCCATCCACCTGAGGCATGACTTTGCTTCTAAAACCTTTTTTCTGTACCATTTGAAAATAGTCGATGGTTTCATTTACTTTATACGATTTTGTTTCACCATCTGGTAAAATAACTTTTTCAATTTCCCAATAGCCGTTTAAGTGGTGCAGGTCTGTCTCGGTAATCGTTTGCTTACAGGAAAACCCTATAGTTCCTAAAAGGAATAATATGAATAGTTTTTTCATTTTTTCAATACTAATAAGGTCTAAATTTACAATTATTTCTGATTTGAATTAAACTAATCCTTAATTTTATTGTCAAAATCTTGATCTATTATTTCTAATCGATGAAAAAATACATATTACTTTTAAGTATACTTTGTTTTGGCATTAGCTGTGATGAAAAGGATTGTGGTTGTATTTCACCTGAGGAAACAATGTATTTTCCTGAAAATAACACTTCGGCATGGGAAAGTCAACCCCTAAGCAGTTTAGGGTGGAATCAAACAGCTGTGCAACCGCTACTTGATTATTTAGAACAAAAAAACACTAAAAGCTTCATTGTATTACACAATGGAAAAATTGTTCTCGAAAACTACTTTAATGGACATACTGCTAGCGATTTCTGGTATTGGGCCAGTGCAGGAAAAACATTGACAGCAACCGTAACAGGAATTGCCGCACAAGAAGGGTATTTAAATATCAATAACAAAGTATCCAATTATATTGGAACCGGATGGACAAGCGCACCATTAGCAAAAGAAAATTTAATCACCAACAAACATTTACTTACAATGACATCTGGATTAGATGATGCATTAGGTGATGATGTATCTCCTACAAATCTTCAATATATTGCCGATGCTGGTACAAGATGGGCCTATCATAATGTATATGTAAAATTACAAGATGTTGTCGCCAATGCTACACAACAAACGTGGTCAAACTATTTTAATTCAAAATTAAAAGACCCTATTGGCATGGACGGATTATGGATACAAAATCAAGGATTAAGCGTATACAGAAGTACGGCTAGAAGCATGGCGCGTTTTGGCTTATTGGCATTAAACAAAGGAAAGTGGAAAGAAACACAACTTGTAAATACATCTTTTATGCAACAAGCGACAACAACTACTCAAAACTTAAATTTAGCGTATGGCTATTTATGGTGGTTGAACGGAAAAGCCAGTTATCGATTGCCTCAAATGCAATTTCAATTTACTGGAAAAATAATTCCATCTGCACCCGATGACATGTACTGTGCATTAGGTAAAAATGATCAAAAAATATACATTATTCCAAGTCGGAAATTAGTAATTGTCAGAATGGGAAATGCTGCCGATAGTGTAAACATGGCATTGTCCGATTTTGATGAAGTATTGTGGGAAAAAATAAACGCCGTAATCAATTGATTACTTTTTTTCTTTCTTCTTGGCGCTGGTCAGTTTGATGAATACATACATGAAAATTGCAAAAGAAATCAATCGCAAAGACATAAACACAAACCCAGATTCGTCAAAAGGGAAGGCAACAAGTGCTAATACTAAAGCTGCGATTAGCAACTTAACCATTTTATATTTTAAAAATTCCATCTGATGTTATTTAAAAAATGAATCTACAAATTCATACTTATTAAAAACTTGTAGGTCTTCGATTCCCTCTCCAATTCCAATATATTTAACAGGGATCTGAAATTGATCTGAAATACCAATCACTACCCCCCCTTTTGCGGTCCCATCTAATTTTGTGACGGCCAAACACGAAACTTCAGTCGCTGCTGTAAATTGTTTGGCTTGCTCAAAAGCATTCTGACCCGTTGACCCGTCTAAAACTAATAATACATCATTGGGTGTATCTTCCATTACTTTTTGCATTACTTTCTTCACTTTAGAAAGTTCATTCATTAATCCCACTTTATTGTGTAAACGACCTGCTGTATCTATAATAACCACATCGGCATTTTGTGCTACAGCACTTTGTAAAGTATCAAAAGCAACAGAAGCTGGATCACTGCCCATTTGTTGTTTTACAATTGGCACACCTACTCGATCGGCCCATATTTGTAATTGGTCAATAGCTGCCGCTCTAAACGTATCAGCGGCACCTAACACAACATTGTAGCCCGCTTTTTTGAATTGGTAAGCTAATTTTCCAATGGTAGTTGTTTTTCCAACTCCATTGACACCAACTACCATAATTACGTATGGTTTTTTATCGGCTGGTATGGAAAATACGGTAGCTTCTCCCGAGTTGGTTTCCGATAATAAACTCGCAATTTCTTCACGAAGAATTCCGTTGAGTTCATCGGTACCTAAATATTTATCTTTAGAAACACGTTCTTCAATGCGTTCGATAATTTTTAAGGTGGTATTTACTCCTACATCAGAAGAAACTAAAATTTCTTCTAAATTATCTAAAACCTCATCATCTACCTTAGACTTTCCTGCTACGGCTTTGGTTAATTTTGAAAAAAAAGAGGTTTTCGTTTTTTCCAAACCTTTATCAAGAGTCTGTTTCTCTTGATCGGTTAAGATGGGTTCTTTCTTTTCGGAAGAAAATATTTTTTTAAAAAAACTCATACGTTTTAATTTCTGATTACTAAATAAGAAATGCTTTTCGCTTTGTGCTTGTTGACAACAAATGTAAAAATAAAAAAGCTACTTTCAAACGAAAGTAGCTTATCTATATAATTGTTTTATGAATTATTTCTTTTTCAAGAATTCATCAACTAATTCAGGAGCCATCACAGATTCAACGAATGTGTAAGCGCCAGTTTTTGGAGATTTAACCATTTTAATAGCTTTGGTTAATCTTTTAGAAGCTGTTTGTAAAGTTGCTACGGTTTTCTTTGCCATGACTTATCTTATTTAATTTCTTTATGTACAGTTACTCTTTTCAAAATTGGATTAAATTTTTTAATCTCTAATCTATCTGGAGTATTTTTTTTATTTTTAGTTGTAATGTAACGAGACGTCCCAGGAACTCCTGAAGTTTTGTGCTCTGTACATTCTAAAATAACTTGGATTCTATTACCTTTCTTTGCCATTTTGATATATATTATTGCGGATTATACAGATTTAACAAATCCGTTTGCTTTTGCATTTTTCAATACAGCAGCAATTCCATTTTTATTAATAGTTTTTAATGCAGCAGTTGAAATTTTCAACGTTACCCATCTATCTTCTTCAGGAATGTAAAAACGTTTTTTTACTAAGTTAACAGAGAATTTTCTCTTTGTTTTGTTCATAGCGTGAGAAACATTGTTCCCTACCATTGCTCTTTTACCTGTAAGTTCACAAACTCTTGACATTATTATTCAGCTTTATTTCGTTATCTAAAATCAGGGTGCAAAGAAACAAAATCGATTTCATATACACAACTATCTTTTATTATTTTTTTAAAATTTCTTTATAAATGAGTTCCAATGATTTACCAACTGCCCGATCTATTACCTTTTCACGGGGTTGACCAAAATTAAACTCTTCCACAAAAACACCTTCTGGTCCAGCAATAGCAATAAAAACTGTACCTAAATCTGCCGCATGATCTCCTTTGGTCGGACCCGCATTTCCAGTAGTAGCAATTGCATAATCAACGTGCATTATTTTTTGAAGCCCAAGCGCCATTGCTGAAGCCACTTCAGTACTTACAACACCGTAGGTCTCGATTGTTTCTTTTGCAACCCCTAAGACGGCTATTTTAGTTTCCGTAGCATACGACACCACACTTCCCTTGAAATAATTTGAAGCCCCTGGAACCGCTGATAGGGTAGCCGCAATTTTGCCTCCCGTACAACTTTCTGCCGAAGCAATTGTAAGCTCTTTTTCAGTTAACAAGCGACCTACTACCACTTCAATAGCTTCATCTTCATTATACCCCACAATAATATCATGCAGTAACAAATCTAACTGCTCAACTTGCTTGGCCATTTCCAATTGTAATTTTTCCTTATTTGAACCACGAGCTGTTAACCGCAACCTTACTTTTCCTGGACTTGGCAAATACGCCAATTTAATAAAATCGGGCAAATTATCTTCCCATGTTTCAATTTGCTCAGCAATCAAACTTTCCCCTCGACCGTAGGTCATTATCGTCTGATGTAGGATATAGGGGCGTTCGAATTTTGCTGCCAAACTTGGTACTACTTCATTATCCATCAAATACTTCATTTCGTATGGAACACCTGGCAAAGAAATAAAAACCGTTTGCTCTTTTTCCATCCACATTCCTGGAGCTGTACCCATCTGGTTAAACAACACTCTTGCCGTAGAAGGCACCAAGGCTTGTTCTTTATTTATTTGCGTTATGGGCCGTTTATAAAAACCCTCAATGATTGATCTTACATGATCTAATACTGCGCTATTTTCTACCAAAACATCTTCAAAATAATCACAAAAAGTTTTTTTGGTAATATCATCTTTTGTGGGACCTAATCCTCCGGTAACGAATACGACTTGTACCTTATTTTGCAATTTTTGAAACGTTTGAAGAATATGCATTTTATCATCTGAAATCGACAGCATTTCATGGGTTGCAATACCAATTTTATCGAGTGCTTTGGCAATATAAGACGAATTGGTATCTACAATTTGACCAATAAGAATTTCATCACCAATAGTAACAATTGCTGCTTTCATCTTTTTTTGTTTGTTTGAAATTTACAATTTGAAGTCCTTTTTGATTTCCTTACTTGCCAAGTCAATTCGGTCTTTTAATGACTTGTAGACTTCTTTAATTTCTTTGCGCTTCCCCTCTGTTTTAGTCCACGACATGATTTGTAGATTTTCTTCGTAAGACATGTCCATTCCTAGCAAATCTAAGGTTGGTTTTATTTTATGGCACGCAGCATAGGTGCGCGTATAATCTTTTTCTTCTATTGCTAATTTGATAGATTTCACTTCAGCGGGTACTTCCTCTAAAAACAAGGTCACTATTTGCAATGCAAAATCAGTATCGTTTTCCGAAATTTCATACACTTTTGCTAGATTATACTGTAAAGCCATATTACTTAATTTGTATTTTAAAGAGTGATTTCCCTTCCATAAAACCCTCTAGAACATCACCTTCGGTAACTTTCGCAACTCCTTTGGGAGTTCCTGTAAAAATGATATCTCCTTTTTTTAAGGTAAAAAACTGAGACACATAAGCTACTAAAGCGTCAATATTCCATAGCATCAACTCGGTACTTCCCTTTTGCACCGATTTACCATTGGATTTTAACTCAAAGTTAATATTTTCAATTGAATGCAACTCTTTTTTCGGTAAAAAGGCACCAATTACCGCTGAATGGTCAAAAGCTTTCGCTTTTTCCCACGGCAACCCTTTTTCTTTCAATTGTGCTTGTACATCTCGAGCCGTAAAATCAATTCCTAAACCTATTTCGTCATAATATTTATGCGCGAATTTGGCATCAATATATTTACCTACTTTACAAATCTTAACCAACACCTCTACCTCATGATGCACATCATTACTGAATGCCGGAATTACAAAGGGTGTTTTTTTGGGTAAAACAGCCGTATCTGGTTTTAAAAAAATAACAGGCTCTGTTGGCTTTTCGTTGTTAAGTTCCGAAATATGGTCTACGTAATTGCGACCGATGCAGATTATTTTCATTTTTCTTAGGTGATGGATGATGAATAATGGGCAAAACCTATTACCCATTACCTATTCCTTATTTGGTATTTAACTTTCTTAATTTAATAGCAGTGAGGACTTTTTTGGTATACAATGGAAAATCGGCGTTTTGAATCCAACCAAAATAACCTGGCTCTTTTTCAAAAACATCATCTACCAACGTACCTTTGTGTTTTCCAAAAGTAAAAATTTCTTTTCCTTCGTTATTCAATGCAATAAACCCCGCAAAATCAACTGACTTTTTTCGTGTAGTAAATTCAGCTAACAATTTCATATCGTTTTCCAAATTTTCATAGCGATCCAATTGCGACTTTAAAATTTCGTAGGTGGCCATTGTATCTGCTTCTGCGCTGTGTGCATTTTCCAAACTCTGTCCGCAATAAAATTTATAGGCAGCACTTAAAGTTCTTTCCTCCATTTTATGAAAAATCGTTTGCACATCAACCGAAACTCTATTCTTCATATCAAAATCAACTTCGGCACGCAATAATTCTTCAGCCAAAAGCGGAATATCAAATCGGTCCGAATTAAATCCAGCCAAATCAGCATCTTTAATAATGTTATGAACCTGCGTAGCTAATTCTTTAAATGTAGGTTCGTTAGCCACTTTTTCATCTGAAATACCATGCACTGCAGTAGATTGTGGCGGTATTGGAATGGTAGGATTGACCAACCACGTTTTACTTTCTTTGGTGCCGTTTGGATATACCTTAAAAATTGAAATTTCAACAATTCGATCTCGCGCCACATCAATTCCAGTAGTTTCAAGATCAAAAAAGCAAATTGGGCGGGTTAATTTTAATTCCATAATATTATTATAAGTGACAAAGATAGAAAAACCCGACAGCTTTTAAAACTATCGGGCTTACTTCTATGCTATTCTATTGGATTATATTTCTCTATTGGGATCAAATGCCTCTAGATATTCTGCAACGCGCTTCACAAAGCTTCCTCCTAACGCTCCATCAACTACACGATGATCATAGGAATGGGATAAGAACATTTTTTGACGGATACCGATGAAATCACCTTCTGGTGTTTCAATAACCGCTGGCACTTTTCGAATGGCTCCTAAGGCCAAAATACCTACTTGTGGCTGATTGATAATTGGTGTTCCAAAAACAGAGCCGAAAGTTCCCACATTGGTTACAGTATACGTTCCGCCTTGTGTATCATCTGGTTTTAGTTTTCCTGCTTTAGCCCGGTTCCCTAAATCGTTAACTGCTTTGGCCATGCCCACCAAATTCAATTGGTCTGCATTTTTAATTACCGGAACAATTAAGTTTCCATTAGGTAGAGCTGCCGCCATACCAAGGTTAATATTTTTTCGTTTGATGATGAATTCTCCATCTACCGAAATATTCATTCCAGGGAAATCTTTCAACGCTTTGGCAACCGCTTCCATGAAAATTGGGGTAAATGTTAATTTTTCACCTTCTCTTTTTTCGAATGTATTTTTAACTTTATCTCTCCATTTTACAATATTGGTAACATCTACTTCTATAAACGACTGCACGTGCGCCGAAGTTTGAAGAGAAGCAACCATGTAACCCGAAATCAACTTACGCATTCTATCCATTTCTACAATCTCGTCTCCTCCATTTACAGAAACAGGAACAGCTTGAGTTACTGGAGTAGCCGTTACTTTTGGAGCCGATACAACCGCAGCTGGAACACTAACTTGACTTCCTCTATTTTTGATATAGTTTAATAAATCTTCTTTGTTTACACGACCATCTTTACCAGAACCAACAATTGCTTCTAATTCTGCTAATGAAATTCCTTCTTCTTTAGCAATATTTTTCACCAGTGGTGAAAAGAATTTGTCTGATGCTGAGAAATCTGCTGGGGCTACCGTTTCAATAGCAACTTCAACCCTTTGAGCAACTTCAGCAACGGCAACAGGTGCTTCCGTTTTAACTTCTGGAACAGCTGTAACAGCTCCACCTTCTGTTTCAATAATAGCTATTGTTTGACCTACCTGAACAACATCATCTACATTGAATAGGATTTCAACCAATGTTCCTGAAACTTCAGAAGGCACCTCACTATCGACCTTATCGGTTGCGATTTCCAATACCGCTTCATCCATTACAATAGTATCGCCTACCTTTTTCAACCAATTGGTCACTGTTGCTTCAGCAACACTTTCGCCCATTTTAGGTAATTTCAATTCAAACTTTGCCATATCTTTAAACTAAAGTTGTGTTTTTGTATTTCGTTTGCAAAAATACTAATTTTTCGTTCTTTTTTCAAAGAAATCAATAATTTTTACAACATAATAATTTGTCCTTTATCTGTAGAATGATTGCTTCCAATTAAGTAATTCGAACTACTTATATAATTTTTAAAACTAAGGTTCTGATTTTTATTTTGCTCCATAAAAGTAATAATTTCAGCAAAACCGAAAGTAGTAGTATCGAAAATTATTTCTCTATTTTTTGAAGGCTGGCTTTTAAACTGATTAAAACTAGAATAATACACCGTCTTTTGCACTACATTCAATTCAAGTTGTCCCTGGGTAAAAACAACATACTCGTCAATAGTTCTTACTTCTTCTTTTTGCTGGTATTTTTTTAAAAAACTGAATATAAAGCTTCCCACCATCATCATCCCATCAAAAAACCAGGATTTTTTAAAATGTTTTTTATAAAAAAACTGCATGGCCTCTTGAAAACGCTTTCTATAAGTTCCATCATGCACCGTACTTTCCCCTTTGTAATGAATCACGGAAGTTTCATGAAAATAATAATTTGATTTTCCTGATTTTAAAACCATATAACTCAAATCAATATCATCGGAATACATGAAGCAATCTTCATCAAAACCACCCACTTCGAGATACAATTTGCGGGACATCCACATAAAAGCACCTACTAAAATATCCACATTCCCCGATTCAGTATCAGTTAGATGTTGCGCATAATAGGCTCCAAAGGCATTTGAAATTTTATACAAACCAAACATCTTTGTAAAAGCCACCCAAGGGGTTGGAATACCACGTTTGCTTTCAGGAAGAAATTTTCCAGAACCATCGATCAACTTACATCCTACAATCCCAATTGACGACTGACAACATTTAGCCAATACCTTTTTAAAAGTATCTTCAGCGACAACCGTATCTGGATTTAATATACATATATATTCTCCTTTAGCTTGGGCAACACCAATATTATTCCCTTTTGGGAAACCTAAATTAGCACTGTTTTCAATAAGTTTAACCTGAGGAAATTTAGCTTTAACCATTTCACAACTATTGTCGGTAGAAGCATTATCTATTACTATAATTTCCGCATCAATTCCGTCTAATGCTCTTTGCACACTAAACAAACACTGCTCTAAAAAGTAGCGCACATTATAATTGAGGATGATTACAGATAGTTGCATGGATTTAATATTCAATAGTGGCAAAAGTACCAATATATTGACAAGTCAAAGTTGCAATATTTATTTATGAAATACAAAAATACGAATTTGAAATAATAACCCTATTTTTGCAAAACAATTGGCGTATTGCCAAATTGTCTAATTGACAAATTACTACATGAATTACCTATCTGTTGAAAATATATCCAAATCCTATGGCGAACGCGTGTTATTTGACAACGTTTCATTTGGAATTAACAAAGATCAAAAAATAGCTTTTATTGCCAAAAATGGTTCGGGAAAAACCACCATAATGAACATGATTAATGGCCTAGATGAACCCGATACAGGGCAAGTGGTCATTCGAAAAGAGATTAAGATGGCTTTTTTGTCGCAAAACAATAATTTGCAAGACGAATTGACCATTGAGGAAAATATTTTTGCTTCGGATAATGAAATATTAAAAGTCATCGAGCGCTATGAAAAAGCACTCGAAAATCCAAACGACGAGGAAGCTTATCAAAGGGCTTTTGACGACATGGACCGCCATAACGCTTGGGATTTTGAAACGCAATTCAAGCAAATTTTGTTCAAACTGAAGTTGGAAGACTTGAAAATGAAAGTCAAAAACATGTCGGGCGGACAAAAAAAGCGATTATCGTTGGCGATAATACTAATTAGCAAACCTGATTTGTTAATATTAGACGAACCCACCAATCACTTGGATTTAGAAATGATTGAATGGTTAGAGGATTATTTTGCCAAAGAAAACATTACCTTATTTATGGTGACCCATGACCGTTTTTTCCTCGAACGCGTTTGTAATGAAATCATCGAATTGGACAATGGAAAAATTTACCAATACAAAGGCAATTATTCCTATTATTTGGCCAAAAAAGAAGAGCGATTGGCTTCTGAAAATGCCAGTATCGACAAAGCACAAAACCTATTTGTAAAAGAATTGGCTTGGATGCGACGTCAACCCAAAGCGCGGACTACCAAATCCAAGTCGAGACAAGATGATTTTTATGTCATCAAAGAGAAAGCCGAAAGCCGTCGAAAAGAAAATGTAGTAGAGCTCGAAATCAATATGGAGCGCATGGGTAGTAAAATCATTGAAATGGTGAAACTCAATAAAAATTTTCCAGATCGAAAAATATTAGAAGATTTTTCCTATTCGTTCCAACGCGGAGAACGCATTGGAATTATTGGAAAAAATGGAACTGGAAAATCTACTTTCTTAAATATTCTTACCCAAACCCTTCCACCTGATTCAGGTAAAGTAATCATTGGCGATACCATTAAAATAGGTTATTACACACAAAGTGGTATCAACCCAAAACCCGGACAAAAAGTAATTGACATCATCAAAGAATATGGAGAATACATTCCGCTCACGAAAGGAAAAATTATTTCGGCTTCTCAATTGTTAGAACGCTTTTTATTTGACGCTAAAAAACAATATGATTTTGTAGAAAAATTAAGTGGTGGCGAATTGAAACGATTGTATTTGTGTACGGTTTTGATTCAAAATCCGAATTTCTTGATTTTGGATGAACCTACAAATGACTTGGATATCGTAACGTTGAACGTATTGGAAAGTTTCCTATTGGATTTTCCAGGATGTTTGTTAGTCGTGAGTCACGATCGCTATTTTATGGATAAAATTGTGGATCACTTGTTTGTTTTTAGAGGCGAAGGTCAAATTGAAGATTTTCCGGGAAATTATTCCGATTTTAGAGCTTATGAAGATTCTGCCGAACCTAAGACTTTGTCTAATGTGAGTACGGAAAAAGTAAATTGGAAAGAAAAAAATACAGCTTCCATTGGATTGAATTTCAACGAACAAAAAGAATTCAATAAATTAGAACGTGAAATAAAAGATCTCGAATACCACAAAAAACAAATCGAACAAGAATTTGCTGATGGCAAAGTGACAGATGATGCTATTGAAAACAAAGCAAATGAATTGCAAAAAATCATCCAATCTTTAGAAGCAAAAGAAGAACGCTGGTTTGAATTAAGTTCGAAAATGGAATAAAAAAGGAATTAATGACTCGTAATTAGTAAATAAAACAAATTACGAGTCACTTTTCACGAATCACTATACATGCAACACCAAATTATATCCTACCTGAAATTTCTTTGGAACGCCAAAAACGAACATGGGGTTCATTCGCCATTTGTATATGATTTGATTACCAAATGTTTTTATACACAAAACTTTCCCGAACAAAATTCAAAATACGCTACGTGCAATCCGCTCATTCTAAAAACCATTCGCTATTTAAACTTGAAGGAAATAGTACGTTTTAATACCCAAGAAAATTTAAATGTATCAATTGATGGCTTGCTAATTTCTAGTGATACCTTACAACATTTTTCCATCGAAAAAGCAGTGCCCTTTTGCAATAATGACAGTTGTTTTTTTATAGAACATATTCACAAAACTAAAGAAGTTGAATTGATTTGGAAACAACTTTGTCAGCATGAAGCCGTTACTTGTAGTATAGAAACGTATAATTTGGGCCTGTTATTTATTCGAAAAGAGCAACAAAAAGAGCATTTCATCATTAACCCACACAAGTCATTTAGTTCGTTACTGTTTGAAAGAATTCGTATTTAGTTGTAACAAAATCGACTTATTTTCTACTTATCATAGTATCAGAATTTAAAACTTCATAAATACTATTTGTTAATTTTCATTCTATAGTCAAATGGCAGAATCATTAATCAGTATTACCAATATCAAAAGAGATTTTCCTTTAGGAAACGAAATCGTATATGTATTAAAAGGCATTGATTTAGAAATAAAAAAAGGCGAATATGTAGCATTGATGGGCCCTTCAGGTTCAGGGAAATCAACGTTAATGAATATTCTGGGCTGTTTGGACACACCCACTTCTGGCACTTACATTTTAAACGGAAAACATGTGAGTGAAATGCAAGACGATGAATTGGCAGGGATTCGAAATAAAGAAATTGGTTTCGTTTTTCAAACGTTCAACTTAATGCCTCGAACGACTGCACTAGATAATGTTGCTTTACCGATGGTTTATGCAGGATATTCCAAATCGGAACGCATTGAAAGAGCGACTGAAGTATTGAAACAAGTAGGATTAGATGATCGAATGGATCACAAACCCAACCAACTTTCTGGAGGACAACGTCAACGTGTAGCGGTTGCTAGAGCATTGGTTAATAAACCTTCCATCATCCTAGCCGATGAGCCAACAGGTAACTTAGATAGTAAAACTTCGGTAGAAATCATGAACTTATTCAACGAAATTCATGCCAATGGGAATACCGTAATCCTCGTAACTCACGAAGAAGATATTGCCGCTTATGCCCACCGTATCATTCGCTTACGAGATGGAATTATCGAAAGCGATACGCAAAATACCAACATAAAAAAATAATTACTATCCACTATAGACGAACCCGACACGATGCAGAATCTGGTCGGGTTTTTTCTTGCTTTCGCGGTCAAAATAACTACCTTTGCCCAAAAATAACAGATGAATATTTCCAGCTATACCAAAGAATTTTCATATAATTTTAAATTGGCTTACCCTATTATTTTAGGCATGTTAGGCCATACGCTTATTGGTATTGTTGACAACATCATGGTAGGTAAATTAGGATCTACTGAACTTGCAGCTGTATCTTTAGGCAATAGTTTCATCTTTATTGCCATGTCATTAGGCATTGGATTTTCAACAGCCATAACCCCTCTAATTGCTGAGGCAGATGCCGAAAAAGATGAGAAAAAAATTCGCTCCACTTTTCATCATGGATTACTGTTGTGTACAGTGCTTGGCGTTGCGCTTTTTGCCTTGATTGTTTTAGCAAAACCAATTATGTTATTGATGCACCAACCCAAAGAAGTTGTTGAAATGGCGTATCCTTATATTGATTGGGTCGCTTTTTCATTAATCCCTGTCATCATCTATCAAGGATACAAACAATTTGCCGATGGTTTATCGCGCACAAAATATTCTATGTATGCTATATTTATGGCAAATGTGGTCCATATTTTCTTCAATTATCTCTTAATTTATGGCGTTTGGATTTTTCCTAAATTAGGCATCTTGGGAGCAGCATTAGGTACGGTTATTTCCAGAATAATGATGGTCGTGTTCATGCATTATATTTTGAAATATGATAAGAGCATAAAAATCTATTTCAAAAATTTCAGTTTTAGAGAAATCAAAAAATCGGTACTTAAAAAAATAATTAATTTAGGAACTCCTTCGGCCATGCAAATGCTGTTTGAAGTAAGTTTGTTTACAGGTGCCATCTGGTTGAGTGGCAGCATCGGAAAAACAAGTCAGGCTGCAAATCAAATAGCACTAACCTTAGCTACTCTTACGTTTATGTTTGCAATGGGACTAAGTGTTACGGCGATGATTCGAATTTCCAATCAAAAAGGATTAAAAGACTATGTTAACTTAGTGGTAATCGCCAAATCAATCTATTTATTGGCTATCATCATTGAAATTGTCTTTGCAATTTTGTTTATTGTATTCCACAATTACCTACCTCCCTTGTTTCTGAATTTAGAAAATACCCAACAAGCAATTGATAACAAAGAAGTGATTGAAATTGCATCCAAACTACTATTGGTTGCGGCTGTTTTTCAAATATCAGACGGTATTCAAGTAGTTGTATTAGGTGCACTTCGCGGATTACAAGATGTTAAATATCCGATGTACATCACTTTTGTCGCGTATTGGTTAATTGGATTCCCCATTTCCATTTATTTGGGATTAAAGACAGAATTGAAAGCTGTTGGAATTTGGATTGGACTTTTAGCAGGATTGACAGTAGCTGCAATATTTTTGTATATTCGCTTTAATTATTTGACAAAAAAAATGATACAAGTACAAGCGCAAGAACAAGTTCAACAACAATAACAAGAAGAAATTAAAATCATAAAAAACATGAACTTACCAAAATTTGTAATCGGTGATAACACTGATTTTCCGGAAGATATTTTTATTATTCACCTTGAATACCCACGATTTGTGATCAATTTAAAGGATGATGAAGTAGAATTCTTAGAAGATATTGAAGAAGAAGACGAAAAGGAATTGGAATCCGAAATGGAACATTTAATTACCATCGCCGGAGAATTTTACGATCGAGAAATTGAACGTTACGAGCAGGAATAGTGTTCAGTGCTTCGAAAAAGTGTTCCGATTTAGAAAAAAGCTAATTACTCTTTATTAAAATACTGATCCAACAAACTCATGGCCGCGGCAAAAGGTGAAATTTCATTGGTTGCAACGCCTTTTTTGTTTTCTTCCAAGAGTTGGATGACATTTGGATGGTTGTAAAAATGCGACTTCAGTTGCTCATTGATGGTTTCCATCATCCAAAATTGGTTTTGATTTTGACGCTTTTCATCAAAATAATGATTGGATTTTACAAATTCAAAATACTCGGATATAATTTCCCAAATGGCATCAATCCCTGTTTTTTCATAAGCACTACAGGTCGTAACTTTAGGCGTCCATCCTGAAGATTTAGGGGGAAACAAATGCAGCGCTCTACTGAATTCCGTTTTAGCTAATTTGGCCTTCGCAACATTATCACCATCGGCCTTATTGATCACAATAGTGTCAGCCATTTCCATAATGCCGCGTTTGATACCCTGCAATTCATCACCAGCACCCGAAATTTTCAACAGCAAAAAGAAATCAACCATGCTATGAACAGCGGTTTCGCTTTGACCTACTCCAACGGTTTCAATGATAATCGTATCAAATCCACAGGCTTCACAAAGTATAATGGATTCACGTGTTTTTCTGGCAACTCCTCCTAAGGTGTCGCCTGAAGCACTCGGACGGATAAACGCGTTTTTATCTTTTACCAATTCTTCCATGCGGGTTTTGTCACCCAAAATACTGCCGTGCGTTATCGACGAACTGGGATCTACAGCCAATACGGCCACTTTTTTACCTAGTGACGTTAGATACGAACCAAAAGCCTCGATGAATGTACTTTTTCCTACACCCGGCACTCCCGTAATACCAATTCGTTGAGAATTATTTGCATAAGGCAAACAGCCTTTAATTATTTCATTTGCTTTGACTAAATGATCGGGGTTAGTACTTTCTACTAAAGTAATGGCACGACTCAATGCGGTAATATCGCCAAGTAAAATTCCTGAAATTAATTCTTCTGCTGAAGGTTGAAGCTTTCTAAATTGCTGAATTTGTTGTGCAACTAGCGTGCTCACGACTTCAGGTTGTTCCACGCCGTGTATTTCAGAAAGTGCAGATTTTTTATTACTTTTACTCAAGAAAAAAAGTTTTATTTTGTAAATGTAGCAAATTTTATCCATTTTAATCTAATGAACCTAAATCCTGAACTACTTTCTGAACTCGAAAAAATTGTGGGCAGCTCCTATCTATTTACTGATGACGCTACCCGTAACACCTATGGTCACGACGAAACGGAAGATTTGTGTTTTCCACCGCATGTAGTTGTAAAACCAGCCAATACAAAAGAAGTAGCGCAACTATTGAAAGTGGCCAATACACACAAAATTCCGGCTGTACCGATTGGAGCACGCACGGGTTTGAGTGGAGGAGCTTTATCGATTTATGGTGGTATCGGTATATCAATGGAACGGTTCAATAAAATTATAGAAATTGACGAAAAAAACCTACAAGTTACCACTGAACCAGGCGTAATTACGCAAGTACTTCGAGAAGCTGTAGCCGAAAAAGGGTTGTTATATCCTGTAGACCCAAGTAGCATGGGAAGTTGTTGGATTGGTGGCAATGTAGCCGAAAATGCGGGAGGAGCCCGAGCGTTAAAGTATGGTGTTACTAAGGATTATGTCCTCAATTTAGAAGTAGTTTTACCCACTGGAGATATCATTTGGACCGGAGCCAATACCCTAAAAAATTCGACCGGTTATAATCTCACCCAACTAATGGTAGGCAGCGAAGGGACCTTAGGAATAGTAACCAAAATTGTGCTCAAATTAATTCCACAAAACAAACACAATGTATTGCTTTTAGTCCCATTTTTTAAAGCAGAACAAGCTTGTGAAGCCGTTTCAGCTATCTTTAGAGCAGGCATTGTTCCCAGTGCGCTCGAATTTATGGAACGTGATGCAATTGATTGGTCGTTACAATTTGTGGACGGATTAAACGTGTTGGTTCACGATAATGTTCAAGCTCATTTATTGATTGAAGTCGACGGAAATTATCCCGAAATTTTGATGCAAGAAGCCGAACAAATTTTAACCGTCGTGGAACAATTTGAAATAGACGAAGTGCTCTTTGCCGATACTGAGGATCAAAAAAATGCCCTATGGAAAATGCGCCGCTCTGTGGCAGAAGCTGTAAAAGCCAATTCGATTTACAAAGAAGAAGATACAGTGGTTCCAAGATATGAATTGCCCAAATTATTAAAAGGCATTAAAGAAATTGGTACTAAATATGGTTTTCAATCGGTGTGTTATGGCCATGCAGGCGACGGTAATTTACACGTTAACATCATCAAAGGCGCTATGACTGATGAGAATTGGAAAACCGAAGTGCCCAAGGGAATTCGTGAAATTTTTGAATTAACAGTAAATTTGAAAGGAACGCTTTCGGGAGAACACGGAATAGGCTTGGTACAAAAAAATTATATGGACATTGCGTTTTCTAAAGTACATTTGGAACTCATGGAACGCATTAAAGCTATTTTTGACCCAAACAACATATTGAATCCTGGAAAGATTTTTCCGGATGCTACCAATTAATTATTAGCTAAGAAATCTAGTAAATTTTGATCGGCATTTTTAAATGTGGGTGCTTGTTCGATGATGCTGGCTACGCGTTTTTTATTCAATTTCATAGTAATATCAGCTTCAGTAGTAAATAGTAATGCTGATAAAAACGGGTTATTGATGTGTGGAATTAACTCGGATTCTAAATTTTCGAAATCACATATCTTAACCAATTCTTGCTTTTCAGTAGTATAAATTTTATAGGTCATCAACCATTTTAAGATCTTATCTTCTACTATCGTTTTTACATAAATATTTTGTAATTCGGGCTTGCCGACCGTCTTTGCCAACGTCAATTTTGCAAAAGTACCCGCAGCTATACTGGCGCGTACTTGGTCAAAAAATTCGGTATAGATTATAGTATTTGATGGAATCGTTTGCATTATCGTAAATTTTACCAAATATAAAAAATCCCCAACTACTTTCAGTAATTGAGGATTAGTTTATTTTGAAAATGAAATATTTATTCGTTAACCAAAACCCATTCGCCTGTAGCAATCATACTTTCTGCTTTTTTGTATTTCATGGTTTCGCTTTTACCACTCATAACGTGTTTAACAGTTACGGTATCGTTACGATTAATTTTTGGCGTTTCTCTGGTAATGGTTTCGGTTACAGCTGGTCTTTGACTAGCCATTTCACCCGCTCTTCTCGCTTCAGACGCCGCATCATCACCATCTAAATCTTGTTTGGATTCGGTGTAATTTTGTTTTTGACGTACTTGTTTCGCTTCATGGATATCCGATGGGTTTTGAGAAGGTAAATTTCCTTTGAATAAGAAAGAAATTACCTCTTTATTTACATCGTCAATCATTTTTTTGAACAAGTTGAAGGCTTCAAATTTATAAATCAACAGTGGATCTTTTTGTTCATGAACCGCTAACTGAACCGATTGTTTCAATTCGTCCATTTTACGCAAATGTTTTTTCCAAGCTTCATCAACTATAGCAAGCGTAATGTTTTTCTCAAAATCTGTTACCAATGTTTTTCCTTGAGAAGTATACGCTTTTTCCAAATCGGTCACCACATTCAATGATTTAATTCCGTCTGTAAAAGGAACTATAATGCGTAGGTATTGTCCGTTATTGTTTTCGTATACGTTTTTAATTATAGGAAAAGCTTCGGCAGCATTTCGCACAATTTTTTCGGTATAATGATCTAAAACTGCTTTATACGTTTTTCCTGTAATCTCTCTATCCGTCAACTTTCCAAAATCGGCTTCAGAGATTGGCGAACTTATTGAAAAGTATCGAATCAATTCAAATTCATAGTTTTTAAAATCACCTGCTAATTTGTTTTGTTCTACTACCAATTCACATGTATCATACATCATATTGGCAATATCTACTTTCAAGCGTTCTCCATGCAATGCGTGGCGTCTTCTTTTATAAACCACTTCTCTTTGTGCATTCATTACGTCGTCATATTCTAACAAACGCTTACGAACTCCAAAGTTGTTTTCTTCTACTTTTTTCTGCGCTCTTTCGATTGATTTTGTCATCATCGAGTGTTGGATCACTTCGCCTTCTTTAAGACCAATTCGATCCATAACTTTTGCTACTCTTTCCGAACCAAACAAACGCATCAAGTTATCTTCAAGCGATACATAAAATTGCGAGCTTCCCACATCACCTTGACGACCCGCACGACCTCTCAACTGACGGTCTACACGACGTGAATCATGACGTTCTGTACCAATAATTGCCAAACCACCTGCTTTTTTAACTTCGTCAGATAATTTGATATCGGTACCACGACCCGCCATATTGGTTGCAATGGTTACAACACCCGGTTTACCAGCTTCGGCAACAATTTCGGCTTCGCTCTTGTGCATTTTAGCATTCAATACATTGTGCTGAATACCTCTAATTTTTAACATTCGGCTTAATAATTCTGAAATCTCTACCGATGTGGTTCCAATTAATACGGGACGACCTTCTTTAGAAAGTTCAACAACGTCTTCGATCACAGCATTGAATTTTTCACGAACAGTACGGTAAATCAAATCATCTTTATCTTTACGTGCCATCGGTTTATTGGTAGGGATTTCTACAACGTCTAATTTATAGATTTCCCAAAACTCACCCGCTTCAGTTACGGCTGTTCCAGTCATACCCCCCAATTTGCTATACATACGGAAATAATTCTGTAAAGTAATGGTAGCAAATGTTTGAGTAGCCGCTTCAATTTTTACATTCTCTTTGGCTTCAATTGCTTGATGCAATCCATCAGAATAGCGACGACCATCCATTATACGTCCGGTTTGCTCATCAACAATCATAACTTTATTGTCCATGATTACATATTCTGTATCTTTTTCAAATAAAGTATAGGCTTTTAATAATTGTGTCAACGTATGAATACGTTCTGATTTAATTGAAAAATCTTTGAACAATTCCTCTTTACGTTCAGCTTCTGCTTCTGTAGAAAGGTTTTCTTTTTCAATTTGAGCAATTTCAGTTCCAATATCGGGTAATACGAAAAATTGAGCATC
>JACCDK010609589.1_pt1 | contig 37327 bp, 37 predicted proteins | sample 7445871 | NCBI WGS metagenome assembly JACCDK01 (sample SAMN15323436, study PRJNA562643) | freshwater metagenome | isolation source: river surface water | place: USA:Blue River Watershed | collected 2017-08-15 | reverse complement strand
TATTCAAGAGCCAACCGCGAAGATGAGTAAATCTTCTGGCGCCGTTGCTGGCGTCATTGAAATCATGGATTCGCCAGAAGCCAACCTTAAGAAAATTAAGAGCGCGGTTACCGATGCTGGCCGCGAAATTAAATATGACATGGTAGATAAGCCTGGCATAAGCAATCTCTTGACTATTCACTCAGCGCTTTCCGGAAAATCCATCAATGAATTAGAGAATGAATTTGCAGGCAAAGGTTATGGCGACTTCAAATCAGCCGTTGCTGAGGTGGTAGTTGAATATTTGCGCCCAATCCGTGCTACCGCGCTAGAGCTGCTTGATGATGAGAAACACTTACTAGATATTTTGCATCAGGGATCACAAAAAGCACGCGCCGTTGCACAAGAGACAATCGAATCTACATATAAGAATTTGGGAGTAGTTCTCTAATGAAGCGCGCCCTAGTGCTGATTGCGGCAATTTTGGCGACAGCGCTTATGCCGGTCTCTGCCTCTGCAGAGTCAAATCTGACAGTGGGAGTTGCATATGACATTGGTGGGCGAGGGGACCGTTCTTTCAATGATGCATCCCATGCAGGTTTAGAAAAAGCGCAGAAGCAATTTGCCTTTGATCTTGTGGCTGTTGTAACGGATGGATCTAGCGAAGATCGAGAAAAGCGCATTCGCTTCCTGATTGAGAAAAATTGCAATCCTATAATCGCAATTGGCAACGGTTATGCTCCTACTCTTCAAGCGCTGGCTATTGAATTTCCCAGCAAACAATTTGCAATCATTAATGACGCTTCAGTTTCAGCGCTCAATGTGACTTCGGTAATTTTTGCCAATACTCAAGGAGCATATTTGGCTGGATTTAGCGCAGCTCAGATTTCAAAGAGTGGCAAAGTGGCGATGATTGCCAACTCTGATCAGGCAGATATTTACAAAAATGGTTTTTCCGCAGGAGTCCTTGCTGCAAAGCGAAAAGTTATCCCAATTGTTAAATACGTTTCTGGTTCATACTCCCTTGCAACTACCCAAGTTTTAGATGCTGGAGCAGATATTGTCTTTGTGGCTACGCAAGGTTCTGACTCTGAAATTCTGAAAGTGATTGCTGCAAGAGGAGCAAAGAAAAAAGGAGCACCACTTGGGCTGATTAACATCGAGCCCGATCAGTACATCTCAATTACTAATACAACTAAGAAATTTTTGTTAGCAACTGTGATTAAACGAGTAGATAAAGCCATCTATGACATTGTGGCGCTCTCTAAAGATCAGAAGCAATATCTGGATATCCTTGACGCGAATGCAGGAATTTATGGGCGTCGGTATGGAATATCAGGTGGAGGAATTGAGCTCACTATTCGCTCCTCAGCGCTGATGGGATTTAGCAAGGCAATTAATGTCGCTGCCGCTACTGCGGAAAAAATCACCGCATAGCGCTCAAGTTCTACTTGAGACTTTTCCTAATTGTTACCTGCCACACTCGCGAATGTAACCGTGTTTTTTCCTGATTCTACGCGCCTACTACTAGGCTCATCACTACAGAACCATTCATCTCTCCTTGGAGGAAAATTGAAAAAGACAATTACATTTGTCGCTGTATTGGCAGCCGCAGCGTTGTCATTTACCGCAACACCTGCTGCAAATGCAGCAGCAACAAAGGCTTGCCTTGCACTCGATACCGGTGGCGTTGACGATAAGTCATTTAACGCATCTGCATGGGCAGGAGCAAATGCAGCAGCAAAGGCAAACTCATCAGTCACTGTTAAGTACCTTGCAGCAGCATCAGATGCAGATTACGCACCAAACATCAAGAAGTTGGTAGATGAGAAGTGCGACATCATCGTTGGCGTTGGCTTCCTTATCAACGGAGCAATCGTTGCAGCAGCAAAGGCAAATCCAAACGTAAACTTCGCAATTGTTGATCAAGACGGTGAAGATCATGGTGCGGATGGATCCGTCTATCCAGGTACCAAGTTCAAGAACTTGAAGCCACTTCAGTTCAACACAAACGAGTCTTCATTCCAGGCTGGCTACTTGGCAGCTGGAGTTTCAAAGACTGGAAAAGTTGCAACATACGGTGGACTTAACATTCCTCCTGTCACAATCTTCATGGATGGTTTTGCCAAAGGTGTAGCTCACTACAACAAGATCAAGGGCAAGAAGGTTGAAGTTCTTGGTTGGGATATTGCCAAGAAGGATGGAATGTTTGTTGGCGGCTTCTCCGATTCAGCAAAAGCTCTACAGATCTCAAAGAACTTCGAGCAGCAGGGTGCAGATGTAATCTTCCCAGTTGCTGGTGGTCTTGGTGGAGCAACTGCAGGTAACTCAATTACTTCTAAGAAGTCAGTAGTTATCTGGGTTGATACCGATGGCGTTAAGGCTGCACCTCAGTACCGCAAGGTACTTCTTACCTCAGTGGTAAAGGGTGTAGATACATCTGTTAAGGGTGTAATCCTTGATCAGGCTAGCGGCAAGTTCTCTGCAACAGGTTACTTCGGAGACCTTAAGAACAAGGGAACTTTTATCGCTCCATATTACGACCTCATCCGTCGTGTTCCTTCTGCACTTCGCACCGAAGTTACAAAACTAGGTAACGATATTCGCAATGGAAAGGTTTCAGTTAAGTAATTAATTGATACTAAAAAAGCGGGCTAACATTTAAAGTGTTAGCCCGCTTTTTATTTTCAAATTAACTATCTAAAGTGCAATAAAAAGAGTAGATTGAGGACATGTCCCTAGAGTTGCGCGGAATTACAAAGCGCTTCGGCACACTCACCGCTAATGATTCGATTGATTTAGCTGTGGCTAATGGTGAAATTCACGCCATTCTTGGTGAAAATGGGGCTGGTAAATCAACTCTGATGAATGTCGTCTACGGTCTTCTACAACCTGATGAAGGCACAATTAGCGTCAATGGAAGAGAAATTACTATCAATTCCCCTCTTGATGCACTTGCTGCAGGAATCGGCATGGTCCATCAACACTTCATGCTTATTCCCGTATTTACAGTCGCTGAAAATATTGTCCTAGGACATGAAAAGGTAAAAGGTCCCGGGATTCTCGATTTAGAGAAGGCTCGTAAGGAAATTTTGCGGGTTTCTGCCGAATTTAATTTTGAGATTGATCCTGATGCTCTCGTGGAGGACCTACCTGTAGGTCTGCAGCAGAGAGTAGAAATCATTAGAGCTCTTATCTATGACGCCAAAGTGCTCATTCTTGATGAACCCACAGCTGTGTTGACTCCTCAGGAGACCGATGAACTTCTTCGCAATATGAAGAAGCTAAAAGCCAAAGGAACTTCCATAGTTTTTATTACTCACAAATTGCGTGAAGTGAAGGAAGCAGCTGACAAGATCACCATTATTCGTCGCGGAAAAGTTGTTGGAACTGCATCTCCGACTGCCTCGCAAGAGGAGTTGGCCTCCTTGATGGTGGGGCGTCCAGTTTCTCTAGATGTTGAGAAGAGCCCAGCAAAACTTGGCGAGATAACACTTTCGGTAAAAGGACTGACAATCTCTGATCACACAGGGAGAAACCTTGTAAGAAATGTCTCCTTTGATGTTCGTGCAGGCGAAGTATTGGCAGTTGCTGGAGTGCAGGGAAATGGTCAATCCGAACTTGCCGAGTCCATCGTTGGTTTGCAAGAACATGTCACCGGCAAGATTGAGTTAGAAGGAGTCGACATCACTCGGTCTTCTGTCCGGGATGCGCTGCATGCTGGTATTGCTTTTGTCCCGGAATCTCGTGAAGAAGATGGTCTCATTGGCTCCTTTAGTATTGAAGAAAATTTAATCCTCGATCTCCACGATCTTCCTCCCTACGCCAAGGGCCCAGTTATTTCGCAGAGCATCGTGAGCGCAGAAGCTGAAAAATTGGTGAAGGAGTTTGATATCCGCACTCAGTCTGCAAAAGATTCAGCATCCTCACTCTCTGGTGGTAACAAGCAGAAAGTTGTGTTGGCGCGCGAGCTATCTCGCCCAGTAAAACTTGTTGTTGCTTCCCAACCGACTCGTGGTCTTGATGTTGGTTCTATCGAGTTTGTACATGAGCGCATCATCGCCGAACGCGATGCCGGTCGAGCGGTATTGCTCTTTAGTACCGAATTAGATGAAGTTTCAGCTCTAGCTGATCGAATCGCGGTGATGTACCGCGGCGAATTTATTGACATTGTTCCAGCCAATACATCTCGCGAAGAGTTAGGTTTGCTGATGGCAGGTGTGAAGCGATGAAACTGAAGAAACTACTTCTGCCGGCCCTCTCATTTGCCATGGCTCTCTTTGTGAGTGGACTTCTGGTTGCATTCTCAGATTCCAAGGTGCTCTCGCTCAAAGGGCAACCACTTGAGATGCTGCAGAAAGCTTTCTCAACGGCGGGTGGCGCCTATTGGGCGCTCTTTCGCGGATCTATCTTTGATCCAAATTTGGCGCAAGAGCGATTCATTGAAGGCTTTTATCCATTCTCAGAAACGCTGGTTGCAGCAACTCCCTTAATTCTTACGGGGCTATCTGTCGCACTAGCTTTTAAAGCCGGGCTATTTAATATCGGTGCGCAGGGTCAATTTATTGCTGGCGCAATCGGAGCAAGTTGGGTCGGATTTACCTTCGATCTTCCCGTAGTCGTGCACACTTTGGCAGCCATCACAGCAGCGCTGTTGTTCTCAGGAATTTATGGTGGATTTGTTGGACTCCTTAAGGCACGCACTGGTGCACATGAAGTAATTGTGACAATCATGCTCAACTATGTTGCAGCATACTTTTTACTTTGGTTACTGAGCACCACAGCCTTCTTGCGCCCTGGCAGACAAGATCCACTCGCTCCAGAAGTGAAAGAGAGCGCTCGATTGCCACACTTATTCGGCGAAGAGCTGCGCGCCAATTTAGGTTTTGTTATTGCTCTCGTAGTTGCCGGTGCAATCTGGTGGTTGCTCAATCGCAGCACGTGGGGATTTAGATTTCGTGCGGTGGGAGCAAATGCTGCTGCCTCAAAAACTGCTGGAATCTCGGTTGCGCGTGTAACCACCAGCGTAATGTTTTTGGCTGGGGCACTTGCTGGTTTAGGTGGCGCGATGCAGATTCTTGGATCTGAACCAGCAATGACCGCAGGTATTGGAGGTTCATTTGGCTTTGATGCAATTACCGTTGCACTTCTTGCGCGCGCCAACCCAATTGGTACTGTTTTTGCAGCACTACTTTTTGGCGCACTTCGCGCGGGAGGCTTAACAATGCAGGCTAGTACTGAGACTCCACTTGATTTAGTACTAGTAATTCAAGCCCTTGTTGTTCTCTTTATTGCCGCACCTGCACTCATTAAGGCGCTCTTTAGATTAAAGAACGTCGAAACAGGAGAAGCCATAGCATCGAAGGGATGGAATGGATGATGAGCGCCGTAGAAATACGCACATTATCTGCGCCAGAGCGTCGTCGTAAACGCGGCATCATCACTATGGCGGTTCTATCACTCTTTGGCTTTGTTCTTTTTGGGTTACTGCCAGATAAGGGTCAACCAGTTACCTATAGTTTTGTGCTGGGTAATGAGTGGATACTCGTCAAAGAGTGGATTGTTAATTCCAAGTCAGGTGCTTTGGGATTTTCAATTGTTTCTATTCTTGCCGTCGCACTTGCAGCTATTCAATTTAGAGCGAGGAAGACAAGTCGCATCGCCAGTGCACTCTTTGCCGCAACCTTCCTTATGTCATTTCTCTGCTGGGCAGCTGCTGGAAAGTTCATTCCTTTCACTGGTCTTCTACAAGGAGCACTGCTCTTATCTGTGCCATTGATCTTCGGCGCAATGGCAGGCGTACTCTCCGAAAGATCTGGCGTTATTAACATCGCGATTGAAGGTCAACTGCTAGCTGGTGCCTTTATGTCAGGCGTGATTGCTTCTTTGACGCAGAACACGTGGTTTGGGTTGCTGATCGCTCCTTTTGCGGGCGCTGCCATATCTTGGCTCTTAGCTGTCTTTGCCATCAAATATGGAATCGATCAGGTTGTTTTGGGATTCGTCCTTAACGTGCTTGTGATTGGTTTAACTGGTTTTCTCTACAAAAAATTGCTCATTCCTTACCAATCAACCTGGAATGCGGGTGGAACTTTTGCACCGTTAGAGATTCCAATTCTTTCAAAGATTCCCGTCATTGGGCCCATTTTCTTTAGCCAAAGCATCATCGTCTATCTGATGTATGTAGTTGTGATTGTGATTCACATTGCGCTCTTTAAATCTCGCTGGGGACTCCGTACCCGTTCAGTGGGTGAACATCCAACTGCCGCAGAATCAGTCGGTATTGATGTCAACAAGGTTCGTTTTAGAAATGTGATTATCGCAGGCGCAGTTGCCGGTCTTGGTGGCGCATTCTTTACTCTCGGTGCAGTCGGGGCATTTAGTAAAGAGATGACAGCGGGTAAGGGATTTATCGCCCTCGCAGCTCTGATATTTGGTCGCTGGTCACCGCTAGGCGCTGTAGCAGCAGCTCTTATCTTCGGCTTTGCAGATAATTTGCAGGGTCTACTCACCATTACTGGAACGCCAATTCCATCTGAATTTATGTTGATGGCGCCTTACATTGCAACAATCATTGCCGTATCCGGTTTCGTTGGAAAAGTGCGCGCTCCGGCAGCAGATGGAATTCCATATCGACGTGGAGGTCGATAGTGGAGATCAACTGGGATCTGTTGCGAACAGAGGCGCTAGGTGCCATGAAGTGCGCCTACGTTCCTTATTCTCATTTTCCGGTTGGAGTCGCAGCGCTGGTCGATGATGGTCGCATTGTGACTGGCTGCAATGTAGAAAATGCCAGTTATGGACTCACACTCTGCGCTGAATGTGGACTTGTCTCGTCACTGATTGCAACAGGGGGAGGGCGCCTTATTGCCTTCGCCTGTGTTGATACCAGCGGAAACCCACTCATGCCATGTGGTCGTTGTCGTCAATTACTACAAGAACATGGTGGATCGACTTTGCAATTAATGACCGATCAAGGGGTAAAGACTCTCTCCGATTTACTGCCTTGGGCGTTTGGGCCTGATGAAATTACCTCGAGGTTGCAATCTTGAGTTCTGTCGTTGAACCATTTGCCGCAGTTGAAATTATCTCTGCAAAACGCGATCGCCATGAACTGTCTGACACGCAAATCGATTGGGCGGTAGATGCTTACACTCGCGGAGTTATTGCAGATGAACAGATGTCTGCTCTCCTCATGGCGATTTTATTAAATGGTATGAACTCTCGCGAAATCTCGCGCTGGACCAAGGCGATGATAAATAGTGGCGAGAAAATGAATTGGTCGATGTTAGATCGTAAGACTGTCGATAAACATTCAACAGGTGGTGTTGGAGACAAAATTACATTGCCTCTTGCACCTTTAGTCGCCGCTTGTGGTGGCGCGGTTCCGCAACTATCAGGCCGAGGGCTAGGTCATACTGGTGGCACCCTTGATAAGTTGGAATCTATTCCTGGTTGGCGAGCATCGCTGACTAATGAAGAGATGCTCAAAGTGTTGCAAGAAACAGGCGCAGTTATATGTGCAGCAGGAGCTGGTTTAGCGCCTGCCGATAAGAAACTCTATGCACTTCGCGACGTTACCGCCACGGTGGAAGCGATTCCGCTTATCGCATCTTCCATCATGAGTAAGAAAATCGCTGAAGGTACTTCTGCCCTCGTGCTTGATGTTAAGACAGGCAGTGGTGCATTTATGTCTGATCCAGCAAAAGCGGCAGAGTTAGCCCGCACCATGGTGCAACTGGGTAAAGATGCAGGTGTTAATACTCGAGCGTTAGTTACTGCAATGGATATTCCGCTTGGTCTTACTGCTGGAAATGCGCTCGAAGTTCGCGAATCAATTGAAGTACTTGCCGGCGGCGGCCCAGCAGATGTTGTAGAACTAACGATTCTGTTAGCTCGCGAAATGCTCGATGCGGCTGGAATTTCCGGCAAGGATCCTGAAGTTGCCCTAAAAGATGGCAGCGCCATGGATCACTGGCGCCGCATGATTAGCGCCCAAGGTGGAGATCTCGATGCACCACTTCCAGTTGCGCGCGAAAAGCATGTAATCACCGCAGAGCAAAGTGGAACTATTACAACGATGGATGCAATGAAAGTTGGTGTTAGCGCCTGGCGTTTAGGTGCGGGCCGTTCAGCACAAGGAGAAAAGGTACAAGCGGGGGCAGGTATAGAGCTTCACGCCAAACCTGGGGACTACATATCTACTGGTGCACCACTGATGACTTTACATACCGATGAACCGGTGAGATTTACAAGAGCTATCGAGGCGCTTACCGGCGCGGTTTCAATTGTCGAAGGAGGAACGGTAAATCGCCTTCCACTTGTAGTAGAAAGAATTTTGGGATGAGCAATTTACTCAAGAAACCAACTGAAGATCAGGTAAAGCGCCTACCAAAAGCATTGCTGCACGATCATCTTGATGGCGGCCTGCGCCCGCAAACAATCATAGATATCGCACAAGAAATCGGTCACACTCTGCCCACCTATAACGCGACCGAACTTGCAGAGTGGTTTCGCTCATCGTGCGATTCGGGTTCTCTAGTTCTGTATTTAGAAACTTTTGCTCACACCGTTGCGGTCATGCAACGACGTGAAGATATCGTGCGGGTATCTCGCGAATGCGCTGTTGATTTGGCTAGAGATGGCGTTGTCTATGCTGAAGTTCGTATGGCGCCAGAACTCTTAACCGAGAAGGGCCTCACCCTTTCTCAAGTCATTGAAGCGATTCTGGATGGCTTTCGTGCCGGAGAAGCTGAAGCAAAGGCAGAAGGACGAACTATTCGAGTTACATCTCTGCTTTGCGGAATGCGCCAGAACAATCGTTCGCAAGAAGTTGCGGAATTGGCCATCAAGTATCGTGATCAAGGGGTTGTGGGATTTGATATTGCTGGGCCAGAAGATGGTTTTCCACCAAGTGATCAACTGGCAACATTTGAATATTTACGACGCGAAAATGCACATTTCACTATCCATGCAGGCGAAGCGTACGGACTACCTTCCATCTGGGAAGCAATTCAGTTATGTGGTGCCGAACGTCTGGGGCACGGTGTTCGCATCGTTGATGATATTGATTTCTCTCAATCTCCGGCACAGCTTGGTCGCCTAGCTGCGTATGTAAGAGATCGCCGAGTTCCACTCGAACTCTGTCCCTCTTCAAATATACAAACAGGTGTTGCCACTTCATTTGCAGATCATCCGCTTGCAAAGCTTGCCAAACTTCGGTTCAGAGTGACAATCAATACTGATAATCGCCTTATGTCTGCTACTTCAATGACGCGAGAAATGATAGAAATGGTTAAGCAGTGTGATTGGACTTTTCAGGATCTGCAGCGAGTCACTATAAACGCGCTCAAGAGCGCCTTTATACCCTTTGAAGAACGTCTGGCGATTATTGAAGAAATAGTCAAACCTAACTTCGCAAAAATCGCTGAAGAGTAATTATTTAAACTCCGACTGTATGCCAGACTGTCTTCTGTTCCATAAATGCAAGAATTCGGGACGGAGTCAATTTTCCATCCGCAATATGAAAACGTTTGAGGTTTTCTGCTCCTGCAGATTTTAGTTCAGCACGCTTTTTCTTATCGATGGCCGAGAGATCTATTCCATCAACATCCATATGCGATGCTGCCCACGGAGCTAATTCATCAAGCGAACCGGTCAAAATATTAATTACACCCGCTGGTAAATCGCTTGTCGCTAATATTTCTGCAAAAGTCATGGCAGGTACGCTCAAGCCTCCGGATACAAGTGCAATTACCGAGTTTCCTGAGACAACAGCGGCTGCCACTGCATCAATAAAATCGATAAATGAATCTTTTGCCGAAATAACAATCACCCCAAGCGGCTCAGGAATAGTGAAGTTGTAGTACGGACCTGCCACAGGATTGGTTGCGCCACTTATTGCAGATAATTTGTCACTCCAGCCTGCATACCAGACCCAACGATCGACAGCTTCATCCACAACTGATTTAGCTTTGAGAGGTGTGGCAGATGTCGTGGCAGAAATTTCGGCAGCACATTGTTCTGCGCGACCCTCAAGCATCTCAGCGATGCGGTAGAGAATTTGCCCTCGGTTATAGGCAGTGGCAGCAGCCCACCCTCTCTGGGCAGTACGCGCCGCAGTGACGCTATCTCGTAAATCTTTTCGAGATGCTAAACAAGGATTTGCAATGAATTCACCCTTTTTTGATTTAACTTCGAAAACTCTTCCAGATTCACTTCGCGGAAAGGCTCCGTTGATAAAGAGTTTGTAAGTTTTCTTAACCTCAATGCGATTGGTTGCAGCCATTTACTTGCCCCCAGTTTCTTTGCCATTTTTCAAATAGGCGGCAAGTCCATGTTTGCCACCTTCGCGACCCCACCCTGACTCTTTATAACCACCAAAGGGAGAAGTCGGATCAAACTTATTAAATGTATTAGCCCAAATAACGCCAGCGCGTAATTGTTGAGTTGCCCAAAGAACGCGAGATCCTTTCTCACTCCAGACGCCAGCAGAGAGACCGAATGGCGTGTTATTGGCCTTTTCAATCGCCTCTTGAGGAGTGCGGAAAGTAAGAATCGAAAGAACAGGTCCAAAAATCTCTTCTTGTGCAATGCGGTGCGCTTGGGTTACTCCCGTAAAGATTGTTGGAGCAAACCAATAACCTTTCTCAGAGAGATTGCACTGTGGGCTCCATCGCTCGGCTCCTTCAGAATCACCGACCTTCGCAAGCTCTTGGATCTTGCTTAATTGTTCGCGAGAGTTAATGGCCCCCAAATCCGTGTTTTTATCTAACGGATCTCCAACTCGAATCTTTGCCATTCGCGCCTTCAATTTTTCAATGATTTCGTCAGCGATACTCTCTTGCAGAATTAGACGTGAACCAGCGCAACAGACGTGACCTTGATTGAAAAATATTCCACTGACAATTCCTTCAACTGTCTCATCAACAGGAGCGTCATCAAAGACAATATTGGCACCTTTTCCGCCAAGTTCGAGAGTAGCCTTTTTCTCAGTTGCCGCAATCGCACGAGCAATTTTCTTTCCAACTTCAGTGGAGCCAGTGAATGCAATCTTGTTAATTCCAGGATGGTTTACGAGTGTGGCTCCTGTGCTGCCATCTCCGGTAACAATATTGAGAACACCTTCGGGAAGTTCTGCTTGCTGACACACCTCGGCGAAAAGTAGCGCTGTGAGCGAGGTGGTTTCGGCCGGCTTTAGCACAACGGTATTTCCAGTAGCCAAGGCTGGTGCAACTTTCCAAGCCAGCATCAGCATTGGGAAATTCCAGGGAATTATTTGACCAGCAACTCCATATGGCTTGGGTGAATGACCAAGGCCGGCATAATCTAATTTATCAGCCCACCCTGCGTGGTAGAAAAAGTGTGCTGCAACCAATGGAATGTCGATGTCACGGGTTTCACGGATTGGTTTTCCATTATCCAGTGTTTCAAGAACAGCAAATTCGCGCGCTCTTTCCTGAAGAATGCGCGCTATTCGATAAAGGTACTTGCCTCTTTCCTTGCCAGAAAGTTTCGACCAAACTTTTGTGTAAGCCTTATTTGCAGCTAAGACAGCTTTATCAATATCTGCTGCAGCACCGAGTGCAACATGACTCAAAATTTCTTCAGTAGCAGGGTTAATGGTGGGGAAGTGTTTCTTGCCAGGGACAAATTTTCCACCGATGAAGTGACCATACTTAGGTTGTATAGAGACAATTGCGCGAGATTCCAACGCTGGAGCGTATTCAAAAGTCATATTCAGCAGCCTCAATTAGTCGATTGTCACGTAGTTGGGGCTAGCGTAGTAGCCATCGTCCATTTTCATGCGTTGCATCAGCAAATCATTGAGCAACGCGCTTGCACCGATCCGGAAGAGATGTGGGGTCAACCAGTCGGGTCCAGCAGTCTCATTGACGAGAACGAGCTGCTTAATTGCATCCTTCGTTGTTCGAATTCCCCCTGCCGGTTTTACACCTATGCGGCGCTGCGTCATCGAAAAGAAATCTCTTACAGCTTCTAACATTACGAGAACTACAGGGGGAGTAGCTGCGGGGGTCACCTTTCCCGTGGAAGTTTTGATGAAATCTGCGCCTGCCAACATCGCGAGGTAAGACACTTTGCGAACATTGTCATAAGTGACTAGTTCACCAGTTTCAAAAATCACTTTGAGATGCGCTTTTTCGCCGCATACTTCTCTTATCTTCACAATCTCATCAAAGACGAGCCCAAATTTGCCAGATAAAAATGCGCCTCGGTCAATGACCATATCTATCTCTTGAGCGCCTGCATCAATTGCATCTTGTGTATCTCGGATTTTTACATCCATGGATGCTCGACCAGATGGAAATGCAGTTGAAACTGCCGCAACTGGAACCTTGGAACCACCAATAGAATCAAGATGTTCACGCGCGATGGAAACCATGTCGTTGTACACGCAGACTGCTCCAACACTTGGTACAGATGGATCTGTGGGGTCTGGTCGAACCGCTTTTGAACAGAGAGCCTTCACCTTTCCTGGAGTATCTGCTCCTTCAAGAGTTGTGAGATCTACCATGGAGATTGCGGTATCAATTGCCCAGCGTTTACTCGTTGTTTTTATGGATCGAGTTGCCAACATTGCAGCCCGAGACTCCGCACCTACTTGATCTACCCCGGGGAGTTGATTGAGAAAATTAATAAGCGAATTTTCACTACCATCGACTAAACCATAAAAACTCACGATAGGAATTCTTTCAGAGGACCTCTAATCTGGTCGAGTAATTTCTGTGATTCCGCTGACGTTGCAGTGATTACCTCTATGTAACACTTCATCTTCGCCTCGGTTCCAGATGGGCGCACAATGATGCGGATATCTCCATCCAGCCAGATACGAAGTCCGTCTGTAGGTGGTAATCCATCTTTTGGTGCAGCTAAATCATCAATAGATTTCACTGCGCGCCCAGCAATCTCACTTGGTGGATTTTGACGTAACGTTGTTAAAAGTCGGGCGATAGAGCCCATATCCGAAACTCGGATTGATATCTGTTCTGTCCCATGAAAGCCATGTCTAGTCCAGACGTCGTTGAGTAGATTAGTCAGGGTCTGTCCCTGGTTCGCTAGATCAGTAGTTACCTGCGCAAGGAAAATGGCTGCAGAGATTCCATCCTTATCATTAACTGTTTCGGAATCAACCGCGTAGCCAATCGCTTCTTCGTAGCCAAATGCTAGATCTTCAATTTTGGCAAGCCATTTAAATCCAGTAAGTACCTCTTGAAAATTAACTCCATAGTGGCCACAAATTTTGCGTAAGGCTGAAGAGGAAACTATGGAATTACCAATTGTTCCGCGTGGCTTTGTGCGAGCAATCCATTCGCCGAAAATAATCCCGAGTTCGTCACCTCGAAGCATCCGCCAACCTAGCTCCGGGTCATTGATAGCTGCCGCACAGCGATCGGCATCTGGATCGTTGGCAATTACTAAATCTGCATTAGTTGCACGCGCTTTGGCAAGAGCGAGGTCGATAGCTCCTGGCTCTTCCGGATTAGGAAAGGCAACAGTTGGAAAATCAGGATCGGGGGTGCATTGTTCATCAACGAGAATGAGATTATTAAAACCAGCTTGAGAAAAAACTTTTTTGACGGTCTCTGTCCCAACACCGTGCATGGCTGTGTAAACAATCTTGAGATTGCTGGGGCGTGGCGCAAGGGCAGATGTGCGCTTGATGTACTCATCAACAACTTGGTCATCCAAAACAGTCCATTCAGTACCGCGCGGTTGGTCGCGCAAAGCTGGTACTGCTGCAATTTCTGTTGCAATAAATTGATCAGTTGGGTTGATAATTTGCGAAGCGGCGTAATTTATTCCATCTGCAGTTGGACCTATATACACCTTGTACCCATTATCTTGTGGTGGATTGTGGCTGGCAGTCACCATAATTCCAACATCGCACTTCAAATGCGAGGTTGCAAAAGCTAAGACCGGAGTTGGTAGCGGGCGCGGCAATATAAAAACTTTCATGCCCGCACCGCTCAAGATTTCCGCTGTCTCAAAGGTGTAGTCCTCAGATCCATGGCGAGCATCACGGCCGATGATTACCGAGCTCATACCTCTCTTCTTCATATATGAGGCAAGACCTGCGGCAGTTCTACCTACAACTGCGCGATTCATACATGATGGTCCAGGTCCAATTGGGCCGCGGAGTCCGGCAGTACCAAATTCTAGAAAGCCATTGAAGAACTTTCGAAGAGCGCCCTCGTTTTCTTGTTCGAGAAGGACAACTAGTTGGTGCGCCGTTGCAGGATCGGGATCATCAGCAATCCAATTTTCCACTTCAATCTTGAGAGCTGCATCCATGAGAGCAGATTAACGGAAGTTAGATGAGTTTAGGAATAGTGGATTTCAAAAGCGCGCCCATGCGATCTGCAGCAGCTTTACCTGCCGCAATTACTTCTTCATGATTGAGTTTTTCACCAGTAATTCCGGCCGCCGCATTTGTAACAAGAGAAATTCCTAAAACTTCAGCACCCAGAGCATGGGCAGCTATTGCTTCTGGAACAGTGGACATGCCTACCAAATCTGCTCCGATAGTGCGCATCATGGCAATCTCTGCTGGTGTTTCATAGGTAGGGCCGCGCCAATGTACGTACACGCCTTCAGCAAGTGAAGAATCTTCTGCTTTTACAATGGCTCTAATGCGCTTGCTATATAGATCAGTTAAATCAACAAAGGTTGCACCTGATAGCGGCGATGCTGCCGTTAGTGAGATATGGTCTTTAATCAGAACTGGTTGACCGACTGTAAAAGAAGTATTTATTCCGCCACAAGCGTTGGTCAAAATAACAACTTTGCAACCCGCTTTAACCGCTGTGCGAACGCCATGTACAACAGGCTCCATGCCTTTACCTTCATAAAGGTGTGTGCGACCTAGGAATACCAGCGCTCGAATGGTTTTATTTCCGGCAGCGATTTCATAGGAACGAATTTTTCCTGAATGTCCTTCAACGGCTGGTGCAAAAAATCCGGTGAGTTCATGCGCATCGCATTCAAAGGCTGGCACACCTAAAGCATCTGCTGCCGAGACCCATCCTGACCCCATAACAAGTGCCACATCGTGTGATGCGATACCGGTTCGTTCTGCAATTTCTGCAGCAGCACGCTCTGCGGCTGCTAGGGGATTGGAATAGAGAAGATCAGTAGATGTCATGCATCAATGATGTCACAGAGGACTGTGCCACTTGCAACGGTTTCGCCAATAACTGCCTTCAAATTCTTAATCACACCATCTTTATGAGCGCTAAGTGGTTGCTCCATCTTCATAGCTTCCAAAACAATTATTAAATCTCCGGCAGCTACTGCCTGTCCTTCAGTGACAGCAATTTTTACAATTGTGCCCTGCATGGGGCTTGCTAAACCAGTTCCAGAAGCTCCTCCCATTGAGGCTTGCTTTGCTCGATGTCTCTTTACTACAGGTTCAGGAGCATGTACGAGAATCTCAAATCTCTTGCCGTTTACCTCGGCTACCAATTTCTCAGCGGCCACCTTTGTCTGTGTTTCATTCGCTTGACTTTGGAAAGCTGGAATTTCATTTCTAAATTCATTTTCAATGTAGCTTGTGTAGACCTTAAAATCTTGTGTAAACGCAGGGTCTTCCAGGATTGCTTTATGGAATGGAATTGCTGTGGCTAGCCCACCCACTTCAAATTCTGCAAGAGCGCGCCGCGCACGTGCGATAGCTTCCTGACGAGTTGAACCGGTAACAATTAATTTTGCGAGCAATGAATCGAAGTTACCACCGATTACGTCACCATTTCTAAATCCTGCATCTACACGCACCCCAGGTCCGGTAGGAAGGTTCCATGATGTAATGCGACCAGGAGCAGGAAGGAATGAACGTCCCGGATCTTCACCGTTAATTCTAAATTCAATTGAGTGGCCTCTAATCTCAGGATCATCAAAACCGAGCGTCTCACCCATGGCAATTCTAAATTGTTCTCGAACTAAATCGATTCCGGTGACTTCTTCTGAAACTGGATGCTCAACCTGAAGTCGAGTATTCACCTCAAGAAATGAAATCGTTCCATCGGCACCAACTAAAAATTCGCAAGTACCAGCTCCAATATATCCTGCCTCTTTCATAATTGCCTTACTGGAGCGGTAAAGCTCTTGGATTTGTGCATCCGTTAGGAAAGGCGCAGGCGCTTCTTCCACTAATTTCTGATGGCGACGTTGCAATGAACAATCACGTGTGGAAATCACAACAGCATGTCCGTGTTTATCGACTAATACTTGTGTTTCGACGTGGCGTGGTTTATCAAGGTAGCGCTCTACGAAACACTCACCGCGACCAAATCCCGCAATCGCTTCACGAACAGCCGATGCATATAGCTCAGGAATTTCTTCCATGGTGCGGGCCACTTTTAGACCGCGACCGCCACCACCGAAAGCTGCTTTGATAGCAACAGGTAGACCATGTTCTTTTGCAAAATTGAGCACTTCCTCTGGACCAGTTACTGGATCTTTAGTTCCTGCAACTAATGGAGCTCCCGCGGCAGCTGCTATTCGTCGCGCTGAAACTTTGTCACCGAGTGCGCTAATTGCTGAAGGTGGAGGTCCAATCCAAATGAGACCCGCGTCTATGACAGATTGAGCAAAATCTGCATTCTCTGAGAGAAATCCATAGCCGGGATGTATTGCATCCGCACCAGACTCTTTGGCGGTAGCAATTATCTTAGGAATATTGAGATAGGTATCTTTCGCAAGAACCCCATTGAGTGAAAATGAAAAATCCGCACTCTTGGCATGGAGTGCATCCCGATCTTCATCAGAATAGATTGCAACAGATTCCAAACCATGATCTTTACATGCTCGAATCACGCGTAGCGCAATTTCGCCTCTGTTAGCTATCAGTACGCGCTTCATGACATCTCCTTCACAGTAGGCCACGAATATCCCAATTGAGCCATTGCGCTTCGAAGAAATGGCATTGATAGTCCAACAACGTTGGTGTAATCACCTTCAATGATAGGGATAAAAGGTGATCCAAATCCATCTAAAGTAAATCCGCCAGCCACATGGAGTGGTTCTTCTGAGGCTATGTAATCATCAATCTCAGCGTCGCTCATCTCCGAGAATGTGACCTTAGTACTCACACGGTCAGCAATCTCAATACCCTTTTCAGTATCGATGATGCAGTGGCCTGTGTGCAAAATGCCTGAACGACCGCTAATTTTCTTAGCTCGTTCACGTGCGACCGAAACGCTTCCTGGTTTTCCAAACGAGACGCCATCGACATCAAATGTTGAATCGCACCCAATTATAATTGCTGGATAATCTATCAATTCCCGAACGGTATGAGCTTTTGCAATAGCTAGCGCAATGACCATATCTTGAGGGCTCATAGCGTTAAAAAAATCTGTCTCTTCATCCACATGGCTCACAACTACCGTAGGTTTTAAACCCGCGCCTTCAAGAAGTCTACGGCGGGAAGTGGATTGAGAAGCGAGAACAATGCGCGGCATTTAATCAAACTTTCGTGCACCAAATGTAATTTGGTGAGGTAGCGGTTGGCGCAATTGCGGCAACCCAAAGACACTTCGCTTAATCACGGGCTTGAGATCAACTGCCTTGTGGTTAGAAAGGACTGCCTGCAAGGCTACAAGTTCTTCAGGGGTTGGATTCCCAGAGGTGACGGTAAATTTCATATTTAGAGAGGAATATTTCCGTGTTTGCGTGCTGGCAAAGTGTCACGTTTGGTCTTGAGTGTGCGGAAAGCTTTGGTGATGTATTGACGCGAATCTTCGGGTTCAATCACACTATCAATGGTTCCGCGTTCAGCAGCTAGATATGGATTAGAAAACTTTTCAGTGTATTCCTCAATCAATTCTGAACGTTTTGCATCCTGATTTTTAGCGTCTGCAATCTCTTTGCGATACAAGATATTGACAGCTCCCTGAGCGCCCATTACCGCAATTTCTGCACTAGGCCAGGCAAAGTTGATATCGCTTCCCAGATACTTTGAACCCATCACGATAAATGCCCCACCGTATGCTTTACGCGTGATAAGAGTTACCAGCGGAACCGATGCTTCAGCATAGGCGTATAGCAATTTTGCTCCACGACGGATAATGCCATTCCATTCTTGTTCGGTACCTGGCATAAATCCAGGAACATCTACAAGAGTGAGAATTGGAATATTAAAGGCATCACAGAACCTTAAGAATCGGGCGGCTTTTTCGGATGAATTAATATCAAGTGTGCCGGCAAGTTGAGAAGGTTGATTTGCAATGATTCCGATTGATTGACCTTCGATGCGCGCAAACCCAACAACGATATTGGGCGCGTATAAAGCATGTACTTCTAAGAACTCACCCTCATCGACAAGAGCTTGAATGAGAGTCTTCATGTCATATGGTTGATTTGGACTATCTGGAATCAATGTGTTGAGCGATAGATCGACCGCAGATTTTTCAAGAGTTTCGGTAGGAGGCAAGACAGGAGAGCCATCCATATTGTTAGAAGGTAGATAGGACAGTAAGGCTTTTACATAGTCGATGGCATCCGCTTCAGAATCTGCCATGTAGTGAGCATTTCCAGATTTCGTGTTGTGCGTAAATGCGCCACCCAACTCTTCCATTCCAACATCTTCGCCTGTCACGGTCTTGATGACATCGGGACCAGTAATGAACATGTTGGATGTCTCCTTCACCATGACGGTGAAATCGGTGAGAGCGGGAGAGTATGCGGAGCCACCAGCACATGGACCGAGGATGAGAGAAATTTGAGGAATAACACCTGATGAACGGGTATTGAGTCTAAAAATCTTTCCATAACCATTGAGTGAGGCAACTCCCTCTTGGATACGGGCACCACCTGAATCATTGATTCCAATTAATGGAATTCCTGATTTCAAAGCGAACTCTGCAATCTTTACAATTTTTTCGGCGTGAACTTCACCGAGAGATCCACCAAAGACTGTGAAGTCTTGAGAATAGAGCGCTATGGGACGGCCATCGACTGTGGCAGTGCCAATCACAACGCCATCGCCGTAAGGGCGATTTTTCTCCATTCCAAAATTTTGTGCGCGATGACGAGCAAATTCATCAATTTCTGTAAAAGAATTTGGATCAACCAACATCTCAATTCGCTCACGAGCGGTGCCTTTACCTTTGGCATGTTGTTTTTCAACCGCTCGTGCCGAACCAGCGTGCACAGCCTCATCGATTCGCTCGCGGAGGTCTTCAATCTTGCCGGCAGTAGTGTGCAGATCTGGGCTCATGAACATAAGGTACTAGCCATGAGCCAGATAGCGCCAAGACCACCACTAAGAGAATCAGAGGTGAACGAAAAAATCTCGCAGTACTGGCGAGTAAGCGTGGTTGAAGTCACCGGTTCAACACAAGAAGATATCGCAGAAAAAATTTCTAGTGAAGAAATTATTGATGGAGATGTCGTTGTTGCCGAATTTCAAAGTGCCGGCCGTGGCAGATTGGATAGAAAATTTGAAGCTCCCCAATCCAGCGCTCTTACTTTTTCATTCTACATTGAACCGGAACGCGATAAAGAGGAATGGAGTTTTCTACCACTACTTAGCGGAATGGCTGCAGTATTTGCATTGCAAAAAATTGATCCGCAGGTAGCCGTAGATTTGAAATGGCCAAATGATCTTCTCATCTCAGATTTAAAGGTAGGAGGCATCATCAGCCAGGTTGCCGGTCGTGGAGTAATCATCGGAGTTGGAATCAATGTAGCTATGGATGAATCTGAACTTCCAGTTCCACAAGCCACCTCTTTGTTTCTAAGCGGCCATAAAGAATTGAATCGAAACCACTTGCTGGCTGTATTTCTTAACAATTTTGAAGAGATCTATCTGCGTTGGAATAGTGGTGAGGATCTGCGCCATCTTTACCGAGAAATGTGCGCAACCATTGGTCGTTCAATCAGAGCAGAACTTCCTAACGGCAATTCTTTGGAAGGCGTGGCAATTGATATCTCCGCACAAGGAGAACTAATCCTGGCTGATGGCTTCCGAGTAACTGTGGGGGACATCGTTCATCTACGATAGTGCGGTGACAAAGCGCTTCCCACGAGTTGGTGTGATTGGTGCTGGGCAACTGGCTCGCATGATGGTTGGACCAGCAACGGCTCTTGGCGTCGATCTTCACCTCTTTGCGCAATCTTCCTCGGATTCAGCTGCGCAAATTACCCATCATGTGGTTGGTGACTATACCGATTTGAAGGCGCTCATAGAATTTTCTCGTGAATGTGATGTCATTACATTTGAGCACGAACTTGTTCCATTATCGGTTATTAGAGGGTTAGAAGCATCTGGGGTGCGCGTCTATCCATCTTCAAGCGCCTTTGTATATTCGCAAGATAAAGCGCAAATGCGAGAGAAGCTAAGTTCTTATCCAGCGCCACGTTGGAAGATAATTGAAACGTCCTCTGAGGCCGATAATTTCCCTCTTATAGCTAAGTCAATTTCTGGTGGGTACGACGGTCGCGGAGTTTGGAAGATAAATTCTCAAGAAGAACTTGCCGATTTATTAAAGACATCACCGAAACTTTTGGTGGAAGAGTTGGTTCAATTTGATTTTGAGATTGCGGTCATGGTCGCTCGTTCGCCTCATGGCCAGGCAAATACGTGGGCCCCCACCGAGACTGTACAAGAAGACGGTATTTGTACTCTCACAATCTCTCCTTCACCTTCCATGACTCCAGGGATTGCAGAAAAAGCACAGCGACTTGCCCTAGATATTGCAGCAGAGGTTGGAGTCGTGGGTGTGATGGCTGTAGAAATGTTTGTTAAAGGTGAAGAAATTTTTATCAACGAGCTAGCGATGCGCCCACATAATTCTGGACATTGGACCATTGATGGTTCACGAACCAGTCAATTTGAGCAACACTTACGAGCAATTCTGGACTTACCTCTCGGGGATCCAACAATGACTGCAGCGCATGCAGTTATGGGGAATATTTTGGGTGGGCAGAAGAGTGATATGTATCGTCCTTATCTCCATTTGATGGCGCGTAACCCCGAATTGAAGTTTCATCAATATAAGAAAGAAGTTCGTCCCGGTCGAAAGATTGGGCACGTTACCGCAGTCGGTTCTGACCTCCTACAATTAACCCAAGATGTGCAGCATGCACGCCAATTCATGAGCGGAGAAGTAGATGAGTAAGAAGAGCGATGTAGCAATCATCATGGGCTCTGACTCAGATTGGCCGATCATGGAAGAAGCGGCAAAAGTTCTTGAGTCACTCGGGATTAGTTACACGGCAGATGTTGTTTCAGCGCACCGTATGCCAGAAGAAATGGTGGAGTTTGCCAAGTCTGCAGCAAAAAGCGGTTACAAAGTAATCATTGCAGGTGCAGGTGGTGCTGCTCATCTCCCAGGAATGGTCGCATCGCTCACCACTCTGCCGGTTATTGGAGTTCCCGTATCACTCAAGAACCTGGAAGGAATGGATTCCCTTCTCTCAATCGTTCAAATGCCGGCAGGAGTGCCCGTTGCAACTGTGGGTATAGATAACGCAAAGAACGCAGGAATTTTGGCGGCTCGTATTTTGGGTAGCTCCGATGAAACAATCGCAAGCAAAATTGAAGAACAGCTACAGCAACTAGCTCTTGAAGCAAAAGCAAAGGGCGCTCAGTTGAGCGCCCGTCGCAGTACTAAGACTGGTTTTTAATCCGTTCTGCCCAAAGCGTGAACGCGCCAACCAGCAGCACGCCAGAGATTTCGGTCGAGCATGTTGCGACCATCAATGACGAATTTGGATTTAACAAGTTGTCCAATAACAGATGGATCTAGTTCTCGGTACTCTTTCCATTCAGTCAGGTGCAAAATGGCATCTGCGCCTTTCACTGCATCCGTAACTTTCTCCTGATAGTCAAGGTTTGGGAATCGCTTGCGCGCCGGTTCAATACCTTTTGGATCATGGACAACAACTTGAGCACCAGCAGCTTGTAGCTGTGCTGCGATATCAAGAGCTGGGGAGTCACGCACGTCATCGCTATCAGGTTTAAAGGTTGCACCCAATACTGCAATCTTGTACTGAGTGAGATCGTCTGATAAATCAGCGCGGACTACATCGATAACTCTTTGTCGAGCACGTAAATTAATGGCATCAATTTCGCGCAAGAATTCCAGCGCTTGATCTGCGCCTAACTCCTGAGCGCGGGCCATAAATGCACGAATATCTTTTGGTAGACACCCTCCGCCAAAACCAATTCCAGCTTGCAGGAATCGATTACCGATACGAGGGTCATAGCCAATTGCTTTTGCTAATACTGTGACATCGCCACCAGCAGCTTCGCATACTTCTGCCATGGCGTTAATAAATGAAATCTTGGTAGCTAAGAATGAATTAGCCGCTACCTTTACTAGTTCGGCGGTAGGAAGGTCTGCCCGAATCCAAGGAGTTCCTAAATCGATGACAGGTTTGTACACCTCTTTGAGGATTTCTTCGGCACGGTCGTTAGCAACACCAACCACTAATCGGTTGGGAGTCAAAGTATCTTCGACTGCAAAGCCTTCACGTAAAAATTCTGGGTTCCAAGCCAAATCTGCTTGCGGTGCAGATGCGGCAAGTTGATCACGCAACATCTGAGCAGTTCCGACTGGGACAGTTGATTTTCCAACTACAAGTGCGCCTTCTTTAAGAAACGGTGCGATGGCAGCAACTGATGACTTCACGTAAGTAAGATCTGCAGCCAATCCATCTTTACTCTGGGGAGTTCCTACGCAGATAAAGTGAACATCAGCGCTCGCTGCCGCTGAAAAGTCGGTGCTGAAAGAGAGTCGACCAGTTTTCATTTCAGCCGCGAGAAGTGAATCTAAACCTGGTTCATAAAAAGGGAGTTCGCCTCGTGAGAGCAGATCAACCTTGCTCTGATCTGTGTCGATACCAATTACTTCAAATCCGAGTGAAGACATACAGGCCGCATGCGTTGCTCCGAGATATCCGCAGCCTATTACCGAAAGCTTTAAAGTCATGTGCGGGAGTCTATTGCACAGCCACTCTTGCACAGGGATTGTCAGCGGCAGTCTTGGTCTTGAACTTATCTATAGTGGTTGGTTTTGCTGAAGCGCTGGCGGTTGGCTTGACGGTCTCAAGTAGGGCTTCATCGTTGCGAATTTTTGTCCAAAGGTCAGCCGCTAGAACGTCATCCCAAATAACAACTGAGCCGGCGGTTGGGTGGCGACCATTTGGATTAGAAAGAGGAACTGTAAGGGTTCTCACATTTCCGGAAGATAAGTTGCGGAGTTGTTTTGCAAGGGTGAGCAAATCATTTTTATCAACGCTTGCATCCATCTTCACGCTAGAAATTGCAGCATTGTAAAAATTGGTAAGTTTGATGGGATTAAGAAGTACACCGGAACTTGTTGCTTTGCGGAGAACAGCTCCAACAAATTGCTGTTGCCGCTCCATGCGTCCGATGTCACCACGTCCATCGAAATCGCGCGTGCGCACATATTTGAGTGCTTCTACACCGTTAAGAATATGAGTCCCAGCATCCATTACTAAATGGCTTTTTGGATCATTGATTGGCACCTTGGAACAGACTTCGATTCCACCGAGTGCATCAACGATGCCGGTAAATCCGGCGAAACTGACTTCGACATAGTGATCAATTTTTAGATTGGTCATACCTTCAATTGCTTGAATTAAAAGAGGTGCTCCACCAAAAGCGTAGGCAGCATTAATTTTCCCTGGGAGCGCTGGAATATCGCGGCTTCCATCTTGACTTTTGTGTGCTGGAATTGTGGCTAGCGTATCTCGCGGAATTGAGACGATGTAAGCCGCATCGCGAGCTTTGCTGATGTGGACTAAGAGCATCGTGTCAGATCTGCCACCAGCTGCAACCTTTGTACTTCCCACTCGCAACTCTTTGATCTGCTCTTTGGTCAAACCCTCTCGATTATCGGAGCCCACAACGAGGTAATTAAGTGCCTGCGAAGTTTTTTCGGGGCGATCCTTCAGATTGGCAAAGACATCAATCCGAGAAATCTGACCGCTCACCTGACCCAAGCCCAGCCACGCAAGAGACGCAATGAGGACAACACCCACTGAGAGTGATGTAATTATCCGAATCGCACGAGAAGATTTCACATCCGTAGGGTACTTGCACGATAGCGTGGAGGTGTTATGGCGACACAAACCAGTGAGTTAATTGGCTCACCGCTGCCTGCAATCAGCGTCATCCTTCCGGTACTGAATGAAGAGTCACATTTGGAAGGTGCAGTTCTCTCGGTTTTATCGCAAGATTATCGTGGCCCCTTTGAAATTATCTTGGCGCTCGGTCCTTCACAAGATCGCACCAATGAAATTGCAAATAAATTATCTTCCCAAGATTCACGAGTTAAACTCATCGAAAGCCCCACCGGAAAGACGGCAGCTGGTCTTAACTTGGCGCTCGCTGCTTCTGCTAGTCCGGTAGTTGTGCGAGTTGATGGACATGCGCAGATTCCACAAAATTACCTTTCACTCATAATCGAAATTCTCAACAAGACTGGTGCAGTAAATGTTGGCGGCGTGATGGCAGCGGTTGGAACCACTGGATTTGAACGCGCAGTTGCAGGTGCTATGCGCAGCCCATTAGGTGTTGGTGCATCACGTTTTCACACAGGAGGAGAAGCCGGGGAAGTGGACACCGTGTATCTCGGTGCATTTCGACGCGAAGCCCTCCTTGCGATTGGTGGATTTGATGAACGATTCACGCGAGCACAAGATTGGGAGCTAAATTTTAGATTACGTGAAAATGGTGGAATCATTTATTTTGATCCACGATTACATGTCACTTACCGACCAAGATCTTCGGTACGAGCTCTCGCAAAGCAATACTTTGAATATGGACGTTGGCGGCGGGTGGTATCGCGACGACATTCTGGAACCATTAACTATCGATATCTGGCTCCACCTCTGGCACTCATTGGATTTTGCGGATCCCTCATCGCAGGTTTGCTCTTCCATTCACTGCTCTTCCTGCCTGCACTTATCTATCTTCTCTTCATCTTCTTAGCCGCAATGAAAATTGCTACCTCAATTCGAGAATTTTTTCTCTTATTGATAGTGATACCAACGATGCATTTTGCATGGGGAGCCGGATTTATATCTTCACCGAAGAATTTGGTGCCTACATCTCATTAGGTCCTGTTTTCCTGCGGTAACCTTTCACACGTGAATAAGCCCGTGGTCGTGTATGAACCGTTTCATGCTGGTCTGCCGCCTATGCGTGAATACCTGCGCACACTCTGGGGCCGCAAGACTTTTATCGCTGAATTTTCGCGTTCTGAATTACGGGAAAAGAATTATGGAACCGTCTTCGGACAGTTATGGCTAGTCCTCAACCCATTATTGCTCTCTGGAGTTTATTTTCTGCTTATCTACGTCATTGGTGGCAGTAGTGATGCAACTCGTTTTGGCCACCTGACAGCCACGCTCTTCCTCTTTTACCTGATTGCAAATAGCCTCACTGGGGGAGTAAAGGCGATTACCTCAGGGCAACGGTTAATTTTGAATACTTCTTTCCCTCGGGTAATGCTCCCTATCTCAGCTACAGTTATTGCACTTTTCAAGTTTGTTCCTACGTTGATTGTTTTTACTGCCATCCATCTATTAATTGGCTTACCCATCTCGTGGCAGATGCTTTGGGCGATACCGATTTTCATAATCGCCATAGTGATGGGGCTTGGAATGTCGATTTTGATTTCATGTATCAACGTTTACTTTCGTGATATTTCGAGCATGCTTCCATATTTCACGCGAAGCCTTCTCTATCTTTCACCTATTCTTTATGAAGCAACCAGCGTTTCAGATCAAATAAAATCTGTGCAAATTGCCAACCCAATCTTCTACCTTCTCGATTCCTGGTCACGCGTTCTCGTTCATGCCCAAGCCCCAACTACCTTTGGTCTCATCCATGCATCAGTCTGGGCGTTGCTGATTTTTAGCGTTGGTACCTACTTCTTCTTGACGAGGGAGCGTGATTTCGCTGTCCGCCTATAACCATCCCCATGCACCGCATGGTCTCGCCGTCTCTGTACGAGATTTAGGTCTTACTTACACAACTTCCATTGATAAAAAACCAACTCTCAAAGCGCGCCTAAAAACGCTTGGTCGAGGAAAGAAACATACTCGAGTAGTTAAAGCGCTGACGGATATCAATCTTGATGTTCAGTATGGTGCAGTGTTAGGTGTGATCGGCTCGAATGGCGCAGGTAAATCTTCGCTTATGCGTGTTATCTCAGGAATTGTCCCCCCATCACAAGGACGGGTTGAAGTTTATGGAAGTGTCAGCACCCTTTTAGCGCTTGGAGTTGGCTTCAATCCTGCAATGACTGGTCGGGATAACGTTTATTTAGGTGGATTAGCTGCCGGAATGTCTCGCGAAGAAATTGATAGTAATTTTGATGCCATCGCTGAATTTTCCGAACTTGGTGAAGCTATCGATGCTCCGATGCGCACATACTCATCCGGAATGTATGCACGTCTAGCATTTTCGGTAGCGGCAGTGGTTGAGCCCGACATATTAATTATCGATGAAGCTCTCAGCACGGGTGATGCCAAATTTAAGGAGAAGAGCCTAAACAGAATTAAGGAGCTTCGTTCTGCTGATCGCGCTCTTATTTTGGTTAGCCATGCACTCGCAACCATTGAAGATATTTGTAATGAAGTTATCTGGCTCAACAAAGGCGTTTTGATGGCTCGTGGCAATCCGAGCGAAGTCATTGCCGAATATCGAACCTTTGTAAATGCAAGAAAGAGCGCATCCTCTGATGAGGACGTTTAAAACTCTCGCGCTTATAGCGATTATTTCTGCTTTATCCGTGACATCCGTGCGCGCGGAAGTTCCAGCAACCTTCTCATTTACTGGCTCTGGCTATGGGCATGGAGTGGGAATGAGCCAGATAGGTGCAAAGGTCAGAGCGCTGGCTGGTGAGAGCGCAACTGCAATCCTTAATTACTATTACAAAGATGTATCCATTGTTCCGGTAGTTGATACACATACTGTTCGAGTTAATCTTGGCCACGCAGTTCGCGCCGCATCATTTGTCACTGCAACACCGGGTGCAGTTATTGAAATCTTTGCTGGTGATATCGGGAATAGCCAAGATGTTTTACCACTTGCTACTTTAGCGACGCGCCAAAAAGCAACTTTTCGCGTGCAAGGTGGAGTTGCCACCTTTGGAACAATCGCGAATTCATCGCTGACTATCCGCTGGAAAGGTCCAGACGCCGTCATCACTGTGGGGCACCCAGGAGAAACCGCTCGATACAAATACGGTCAGATTCAAATTAAAGTCGTCAAAGGTGCAATGGAAGTTACCAACTCCCTGAGCATGCACGACGAATACTTATTGGGCATCAGTGAAGTTCCCTCAAGTTGGCCAAGTGCTGCACTTGAAGCACAAGTAATTGCTTCCCGTTCGTATGCACTTTCAAAATTAGGCCTTGTTAAACCTTCCTGTGACTGCCACGTGTACGACCACATCTCTGATCAGAATTTTGTGGGATATTCCAAAGAGAGCGAACCACGTTTTGGGAAGAACTGGCGTGCTGCTGTTATGAATACTCATATCGATTCCAACACTAGCTTGGCAATAGTTGCCAATGGAAAACCGGTTCAGGCCTATTACTTCTCTTCATCAGGCGGAGCTACACAAACCACCAGCGATGCTTGGGGTCAGGCGACCAGTTATACCCATTCAGTTGCAGATCCTGGCAGCCTCGATGTAAAACATAATCCAAGATTTGTGAACTGGAGTGCAAGTGCGTTACAGGCAACGGTTGCCTCAGCTTTCTTCCTACCAGATATTGCTGCTCTAGAAATTCTTACCCGCAATACAGCTGGCGCCGTCACCAGCATTAAAGGAATTGCAAGCGATGGGTCTTACAAAATTCTGCGCGGGGACACCTTTAGAAGCAGAGTGAAAATTCCATCACCTTATTTTTCTCTTGCCGCAACGCCTGATTAAACAAATTCTGATTGAGTTAGTTTTAGTCAGACTTAGTTAGCATGCAGCACTGAATTCAAACCACCCCAAGTTCCAGTTCGCATCACTACTTCAAGTCCGCCGGTAAGTGAGTTACGACGGAAAAGCAGATTATTAGCGCCTGATAGTGAACCTGCCTTCACCACTTCGCCATCTGGAAGAGCCACCTTTGCGGCGGCGGTGATGTAAGTGCCCGCTTCTACGACGCAATTATTGCCAAGTGAAATGCCAAGTCCGGAGTTGGCGCCCAACAAACATTTTTCTCCAATTGAAATAACTTCTTTTCCGCCACCGCTGAGCGTTCCCATGATGGATGCGCCACCACCAATATCCGAACCATCGCCTACAACGACTCCAGCTGAAATTCTTCCCTCGACCATTGAGGTGCCCAGGGTTCCGGCGTTGAAATTCACAAACCCCTCATGCATCACGGTAGTTCCAGCAGCAAGGTGTGCTCCTAGGCGAACGCGATCAGCATCTGCGATGCGAACCCCAGATGGCACTACATAATCAACCATGCGTGGGAATTTATCGATTGAAAAGACGCTTACATGGCCATCGCGAATACGGAGTGCAGCACGCACCTTTTCAAATCCTTCAACAGCACAAGGTCCTGATGAAGTCCAAACAACATTTGCCAATAAACCAAAGATTCCCTCGAGGGATAAGCCATGTGGCTTTACTAATCTATGAGAAAGCAGATGCAATCTGAGATATACATCTTTTGCATCTTGTGGTGCGCTCGCAAGATCAATTTCAAGTGAGACAACTTCACGCACAACTCCACGGATTGCATCGCCACCCACAAGCGCAGTCAAGGTTTCATCTGGAGATCCTTGTAGAGGACCAAGAGCGGGGGCTGGGAACCAGACATCTAGAACTGTGTTTCCTGCAAGAGTTGCAATTCCGTGGCCATGAGCAAGAGAGGACATGCGCTAAGCCTAACCCCTATCCTGTCCCTCATGCGCATTGCAGTCTTTTGCTCTTCATCACCCACTATTGATCAGAAATTTATCGACCTTGCTTTTGAACTTGGTGCAGAGATTGCATCACATGGTGCAGAACTTGTTTCAGGTGGAGGCCATATTTCGGCGATGGGGGCAATCTCGCGGGGTGCGCGCAGCAAAGGCGGCAAGACAATCGGAATCATTCCCCAGAAATTGGTAGATATTGAATTTGCTGACCATGACAGTGATGAACTTATCGTTGTTGACTCGATGCGAACTCGCAAAGCAAAAATTGAGGATTTAGCGGATGCATTTATTACCTTGCCAGGCGGGCTTGGTACCTTGGAAGAGTTATTTGAAATTTGGGTCGGTCGCTATCTGGAATTTCACAAGAAGCCGGTGATTATTCTTGACCCGCATGGCATTTATGATCCACTTCATGCGCTCGTTGAGCACCTAGAAGACCACAATTTTGTAAAGCCCGGAATGCGCGACTTAATTTATTGGGCAAAGTCATCACAAGATGCTGTTGCCCGAGCTCTGGGAAAATAAGGTAAATAAGTGATGGCAGCAAACACGCTTCGAATTTCTTTGACTATAGATGCTGACTGCGAAAAAGTTTGGGAAAAGATTGCAGATTGGCCTTCGCAAGGCGAATGGATGCTCCAGACTAAAGTGTGGGTAACGAGTGCTCAGCACAAAGGTATTGGTACCTCAATTGCAGCGTTCACAGGTCCATTTTATTTTGCATACCCAAGATTTAAATTTCTGGGTTTGCTAGATCTCATGACTGTTACACACTGGGATCCACCGCGCCGCTGTGACGTTGAGCATGTGGGAAAAATTCTTAAAGGTAGCGGTAGCTTTCTACTCACACAGACAGAGGTTGGAAAGGTTCGCTTTGACTGGTCTGAAACCATCCTCGCACCACGAGCGCTCTTTTTGTTAGTCGCACCATTCTTATACGTAGGCGTACGCATATCCCTTGCTCGATTTGCTCGGCTTTTTTAATTGATGAACGAGTAACCTTGATGCTGTGAGCAACCAAGAGACGATCGCCGAGTTGCTCGCGGCTATGCCTGAAGAAGAGCGCATTATTTTGACTTTGCACTTACTGCGTGGCAAATCGAGTGAAGAGATAGCGATATTGCTTCAAGTCCCAGAGCGAGCTGTAATCGCCGTCATATCTTCCGGAAAGACCCGCTTAAAAGGCCATCTCGGAATCTAAAATTCTCGAGGTTTTAAGCCATAACTGGCTCGATTTCACCCGTGCCCGATTCTGCGAGATACTTCTCCCTGCACCTCACGGTCCCCGGCAGTTTCGACAACAAGGAGTCCCCACCATGGCAGCAATGAAACCCCGAACAGGTGATGGACCTATGGAGGTAACTAAGGAAGCTCGCTCGCTCGTGATGCGAATTCCTCTTGAAGGCGGTGGCCGCCTCGTTCTCGAGCTCAACCCACAGGAAGCAAATAATCTCAGCGCAGCTCTTGAAGCCGCTGTGGCGCTCATTAAAAAGTAGAGCGGATTAAAGAGATTCTCGCCGCAATTGCCCCAGAAGTTAAATCACTTCTTGGCGTTGACGTCATCGCTGTTGGTTTTATAAAAAATAGTGATGGAAAATATGAAGTTGCATTAAATCCGCGATTAGTTGCAAAAATCGAGAAATTTTTTGAACTTAGTTTTATTGATGAAATAACTTTCTTTGATGCCTCTGGTAAAGCAGGGGAACTTTACGAAATCCCAGTCGCGCACGAAAGTGCATCAGTTGATCGACTCTATCTCGTTGGCCTTGGTGACAAATCACTGACTGCTCTTCGCAGTGCTGGTTCTGCTATTGGCAGAAAAGTACGAGGTAAGGCGCTCTCAGTTCTCTCTCTCTGCGCGGATACGCCAGCCGATGTTAAGGCACATGGCGTTTCGCTCACTTTAGGTGCTTACCAGTGGAATTTAAAGACTGAAAAAACCCCAGAATTTCCCCAGTTCCTTCTCGCTACTCAAGAAGTGAAATCGGTGCAATTAGCAGAAACCATATCTAAAGCTCTCTATACAGCTCGTGATCTCATTCATACTCCATCCAATATTAAGAATCCGCTTTGGATTGCTCAAGAGGCTAAAAAAATTGCAGATGAGCAAGGACTCGCGATACAAGTTCTAGCTGGTAAAGAACTTGCAAAATTTGGAGGTTTGCGAGCAGTTGGAAATTCATCACCGAACCCAGGACCGCGCTTTGTTGAAGTTACCTATATTCCTAAAGGAAAGGCCAGATCTGCTGCAGCTCTTCCACATATTGTGATTGTAGGAAAAGGAATTACCTTTGACACTGGTGGCGTTTCTCTTAAACGCCCCTATGAATTTATGACCGCTATGAAGAGCGATATGGCTGGCGCTGCAGCTGCGTTGGCAACGTTAAGTGCGCTTGCCGAATTGCAGCCACAGGTAAAAGTCACTGCGCTATTAATGTGTGCCGAGAATGCGCTATCTGGAACTGCGCAACGTCCATCTGATGTCATTACGCAGTTTGATGGAACAACAGTTGAAATCATTAACACCGATGCCGAAGGACGACTCGTACTTGCTGATGGGTTGGGATATGCGGTAGCAAAACTTGACCCCGATTACCTGGTAGATATCGCGACCTTAACCGGTTCAGCGACCTTAGGTTTAGGACGAGGGTATGCAGCGATGTACACACGCGATGAGAAATTAGCCAGCGAATTGGTAGATATCGGCGAACAGTGCGGTGAAAGAGTCTGGCATATGCCGCTAGTTGATGATTATCGCGATTCATTAGAAAGTGATGTCGCAGATCTCAATCATGCCGGCGATAGAGGCGATTACTCGGCAGGTTCTGTGACGGCAGCGCTCTATCTGGAGCACTTTGTTGGCAGCACGCGTTGGGTGCATCTGGATATAGCAGGTCCGGCTCGTAGCGAAACAGATGCAGGAGAAAATGTGAAAGGCGGCACAGGTTTCGGCGTGCGCTTTCTCATTGATTGGATAGTGTCTCTCTCATGAACATTACTCCGCACGAGTATGCAGAAAGTTTTATCCCTGAGGATTCAATCAAAACTGCGGCCAGAGCTCGCGGCATTGAAATCGGCACGAACGATGTTTCACCCGGTAATGGCGCATACCTACGTCACCTTGCCCAACTTCTCAGCGCGCAGTCAGTAGTAGAGATTGGAACTGGATCTGGTGTAGGTGCGCTTTGGCTACTCGAGGGAATGATTAAGAGCGGCACACTGACATCGATAGATGATGAGATGGAACACTCAAGCATTGCCAAACTTGCTTTGGCAGAAGCAGATATCGCAGCACCGCGTTTTCGTCTCATCACAAATTCGGTGATGGATGTGATGACCAAGTTGGCAGACCGTGCCTATGATTTAGTGGTATTTCGCCATAACCCTGAAGATTTAAGTTTTGCAATCTCCGAAGCGCATCGTATTTTGCGAAGTGGTGGAGTTTTTGTCATTGATAATTTCTTTGGTGGATCAAAAGTTCCAGATCCGGCGCAACGTGACCCCAAAACCATTGCACTGCGAGAAGCAGGCAAGGCAATCAAAGCAGATTCCGAGTCTTGGATGAGCGCATTGATTACAACCGGCGATGGACTTTTGCTGGCCACAAAACTTTAACAAAGGTTGAATATTTGCCAATGACTAATTGGAATGAGAGCGGCCACCGTAGCGATGGCCCATGGTGGATAGCCCCCAGTAACAATGGATTGGGTAGATCCATACCTTTGCGCACGGCAATTCTGATTTCACTCGTGGTTGGCATTGTTGGTGGAGTATTTGGAGCATCTTCATCCGGTTCGCTCTTTGGGCGCAGCGCTAATTTAGTGAAGACCACATCCGCAGTAGAACGACCTGCTGGTTCTGTTGCAGAAATCGCACAACGTGTTCTCCCTTCTGTAGTTTCTATTGAAGCGCAATCGGGAAGCGGTGGCTCAACCGGTTCAGGATTTATCATCGATAGCACGGGATATATCTTGACCAATAACCATGTCATTGCCTCAGCTGTAATGAGCGGAGGCGACATTAGAGTCCGCCTGAACAGCGGCAATTCATATAGCGCACAGGTAATTGGCCGAGATAGTTCATATGACTTGGCGGTAATTAAGATAATTGCGCCGAATCTTAAAGCGCTGCAATTTGGAGATAGTGACAAAGTTGCTGTTGGCGATTCGGTAATTGCGATTGGCTCTCCCTTGGGTCTGTCTGGAACTGTAACTTTGGGAATTATTAGTGCAAAAGATCGCGCAGTCACTGCTGGCGAGAACGACTCAGAAAACTCATTCATTAATGCGCTTCAAACTGATGCTGCAATCAACCCAGGTAACTCAGGTGGGCCATTAGTAAATGCGACAGGTGCTGTTATTGGTGTCAATTCCGCGATTGCATCTCTTGGTTCGAGCTTTGGGGGACAGTCTGGATCCATTGGTTTAGGTTTTGCGATTCCCATTAATCAAGCGCGCAAAACAGCTGATCAACTCATCAAAAATGGCCAAGCTACTTATCCCGTAATGGGAATTTCTGTAGATATGAATTACTCAGGTGATGGAGCCATGATTGCGAAATCAGCAAACGCCATCGTCGCAGGAGGTCCCGCACAAAAAGCTGGTCTCAAATCAGGCGATGTCATCACTGAAGTTGATGGAAGATCTGTCACTTCACCAGAAGAACTCATAGTTGCAATTCGCTCTCATGAAGTCGGTGAAGAGATTGAGGTCACGTATAAGCGCGGCAGCTCAACTAAGACCGTTTCTCTCACTCTGACCGCATCGAAATAGCAGGATAAGGTAGAGCCACTATGTTCTTTGATTTTGGCGCTGGCGAGTTAATTGGCTTAGCCGTTCTTGCCATGATTCTGATTGGCCCTGAGCGCCTACCAAGCCTTGCTGTTGATGCTGCCAAATTTGTTAAGAAAGCGCGAGCCTTTGCGTCATCGGCTACCCAAGAAATAAAAACAAATCTTGGGCCAGGATTTGAAGATTTGTCGCCCACAGATCTCAATCCAAAAACTTTCCTTAAGAAGCAACTAGGAAATGTTCTTGAAGACGACTATTCCTCCACGTTGAAGAGCTCTTCAGATATTAGATACGCAATCGATCCTGATTTGCTATGACCACTCTTGAGTTAGTCAACGCTGCTCTTGCTACCGTGCAAGATCCTGAACTACACAGAGCGCTACCAGAACTTGGGATGGTCAAATCTGCAGAAGTAAAGGGCGGCATTGCAGTTTTAGAAATTTTATTGACAATCTCCGGCTGTCCAATGAAAGATAGATTGCAGCGCGATATTGAAGCTGCCGTAGGATCAGTTGAAGGAATCTCTGGAGTTGAAATTACCTTTGGTGTAATGGATGAAGAGCAGCGTGCCAATATCAAGAAGTTACTTCGTAATGGCCGCGAAAGTTTTATCTCATTTGCTCAAAAGGACTCACTTACTCGAGTCATTGGAGTTGCTTCGGGTAAAGGCGGAGTCGGAAAATCATCACTGACCGTTAATCTTGCTGTTGCATCTGCACAACGTGGACTCCGTGTGGGTATTTTGGATGCCGATGTCTACGGACATTCCATTCCGCGTCTCATGAATCTCATCGGTCAACGTCCAACCGCGATTGATCAGATGTTTATTCCGCTGGAATCTTTTGGGGTCAAAGTTGTCTCCATGGAAATGTTCAAGCCAGAACGCTCCGATGCCATTGCCTATCGCGGCCCATTGCTTCACAGGGTCCTTGAGCAGTTGCTTTCTGATGCGTATTGGGGAGATCTCGATCTTCTCTACATAGACCTACCACCTGGCACCGGAGACTTAGCTATCTCCCTAGGCCAACTCGTTCCTTCGTCAGAGATTGTTGTTATCACTACCCCTCAGGTTGCAGCGGCGGAAGTTGCCGAGCGCGCTGGCAGAATTGCTCATCAAATTCACCAACGAGTCATTGGTGTTATCGAGAATATGTCTGCCTATCCATGCGCCAAGTGCGGAGAACTCACATCGCTCTTTGGCGAAGGCGGCGGTGAAGAAACTGCCAAGCGCCTCGCACAATTGATTGGTGCTGATGTACCACTACTCGGGAAAGTTCCTTTTAGTCCTGATTTGCGACATGGTGGCGATTCTGGCGCACCTGTTGTGGTTTCATCTCCAGAGAGCGCAAGTGCAAAAGCAATAGAGGAGATTATTTCAAAACTTATTGTGCGTGAAAAATCGCTACTTGGTGTCCGTCTCGGGCTTGCGTAACTCTTCTAATATTTCTTTTGCTACATCTGAAAGTTCATTTCGTAAGTAATCTCGAGTAGCAACATCACCGAGCGCAATTCGCAAGCTCGCCAATTCGCGGGTGAGGTATTCAGTATCTGCGATGCTGCGTGCATTTTGTGCACGATCTTCATTGAGGGAAATTCGATCTCGGTCCGCTTGGCGATTTTGGGCGAGCAGAATGAGAGGAGCTGCATATGAAGCTTGCAAGGAGAGAATCAGCGTTAAGAAGATAAATGGGTATTCATCAAAACGAAGTGATGTCGGAGCCAAGGTATTCCAAATCACCCAGCCGAAGACAAAGCAAGTCATGTAAACAAGAAAACGAGCAGTACCTAAAAACCGAGCAAAGCGTTCAGAAAGTCGACCAAATGTTTCTGGGTCATAATTTGCGCGCAGCGAACGGCGCGTTTCACGAGGTGTGTCTAGACGATAGTTACGAGCCATCTTTAGACCTCCTTTGCAAAATTAGTATCAATGCCTTCTAGCGCTGCCGAAGTAGCCGTCGCATCTCGATGATCATGGCGCCAGTTTTCAGGCAACAAGTGATCGAGCACGTCATCGACAGTGACAGCGCCAAGTAGGCGATCATTGGCATCGATGACGGGGAGTGAAAGCAAGTTGTAACTAGCTAAGTATGACGAAACCACATGTAAGGATGCGTCGGGATTTACGCCCTTGTTATTTGTATCAACGATAGAACCAAGCAGGGTCGCTGGGGGCTCGCGCAGTAATCGCTGATAATGGACCATTCCAATAAATCGCCCAGTCGGTGTTTCCAGCGGTTGTCTGGTGATAAATATCTGGGAAGCCAGAGCTGGCGAGATTTCGCTCTGCCTAACTGCTGCAAGCGCATCGGCAACCGTGTAGTCGGCAGACATAATGATGGGTTCGGTCGTCATCATTCCACCGGCAGAGTAATCCTCGTATGTCATTAAGCGGATCACATCTTCGGCATCTTCGGGATCCATCAATTCAATAAGTTCTTGCGCTCTTTCTTCGCCAATTTCGCGAAGTAAGTCAGCGGCATCATCAGGATCCATCTCTTCCAAAACATCCGCCGCGCGCTCGCCTTCAAGTTCGGCAAGCAGAGATACTCGCTCTGTTTCATCCATCTCTTCTAAAACGTCAGCGAGTCTTTCATCATCAAGCGCGCGCGCCACCTCAAGACGTCGTTTGGGAGCCAAATCTTGAATAACTGCGGCTAAATCTGCAGCGCGTAAATTTCCAATGGTTGAAAGAAGATTTGAAACGCCTTGATTACTTTCATGCTGAGTAAATCCAGTCACTTCTTCCCACGTCACAGTTGATGTTGCACCTTTGCGTCGCAGACCTCGACCTTTGCGCATAATGTGAACTCGGGTGATGAGCCAATCACCAGTGCGATTCTGCTCCATCGCCATATCTTCAACAAGAACCTGCTCGCTATCCTCAATCAGTGTCACTGAGCGATCGAGTAAATCGCCAAGAACAAGCGTTTCACCAGCACGTGTCTCAAACCGCCTCATATTGAGTAAACCAGTGATGACGACTGCACCTGCTTCAATGGAAGTCACGCGAGTGATGGGAACAAATACCCGACGACGTAGCGGAACTTCTACAACTAGTCCAAGAATTCTTGGTGGTTGATTATTAGAGCGCAGGGTCGCGACAGCATCGCGCACCTTGCCGACGGGATCACCATTAGGGTCAAAGACTGCTGTTCCTGCAAGGCGGGCGAGAAATATACGATTGCTGTTATTTCCGCTCATGGGATAAGAGTAACGCGTGCTCTATCGGCTAGGTTTGCCTAATGTCTGCAACACCGCGCACTCAGTCAGCAAGTGAGCACACCGCCCTTCCTGCAAGGCCAGACCTCATTCGCTTAATTATTGGAATTTTCGGAGTGGGTTCATCCGGCCCGCTGATTGCCATGAGTGCAATGCCAGTCCCAACTCTTATTTTCTGGAGAAATTTGGGTGGCTCACTTATCACTCTGCCTTTTGCACTTCGTCATAAAGTTGATCGATTCGGTGCACAGTGGGCTATTTTCGCGGGATTCTTACTATCCCTTCACTTCATGGGTTTCTTCGTAGCGATGCGAATGACCAGCGTTGCTGCCGGAACAGCGATAGCAGCTCTACAGCCCATATTTGCAGCTCTCTATCTTCGAATCAGAGGTGGTTATATTCCTGGCAAAGC